>Ga0209145_1000245_pt1 | contig 11024 bp, 6 predicted proteins | sample WorMetfiPIANOSA2_FD_187396 | JGI IMG/M metagenome (GOLD analysis project Ga0209145, IMG submission 187396) | Marine gutless worms symbiont microbial communities from Max Planck institute for Marine Microbiology, Germany - Olavius filocauda... | ecosystem: Host-associated > Annelida > Digestive... | reverse complement strand
ATATCAACAATTCGAATTAGTGATATCAGCAATTGTGAATAAATGTTAATTCCGCTTGCCATAAGTCCATACATCATTAGCACTGTTCGTCCGTCGTCAGCCATAGTTGCTGTTACTGCCTGACAGCGTACGTCCTGACTGCTTCAACAGCGGACAAACAATGAAACAGACTTCAGTAGTACTCTACATCTGGTTGTCCAAATACGCCTCGACCTGGTGCGCAATGTGTTCATAACATCAATCATGTGTCGGTAATGGATTACGTTGAACGAAAACTGAGTGTTTGTGTAAATGTTTTAAGATCCAGTGTTAATGTTTTTATTGTTGTTTTGTCAACCAGTTATTTGTTCTTATTCCTCTTATTAGTATCATCGACGACATTTCTACGAGTGTAGCCTAGGCTTTAAAACAAATGCATGTAGGCTAGCATAACATAATGTGCAATACGATCGCAGGACGTGCCTCTATGCTCGCATCATGTGTAGTAAACGGACTCGATTCTGAATTAAGTGTAAATTAATCTTCATTTATGTAACTTCTAATGACGATTCCGGTTGTTTTGTTATAATTAAATGCGCAGCTTTGTGAATTCCAAAATTTTCTAGTTGTTTTAACATATGTTGCCGAGACTACGGAATTGGGTAAACTATGAGCTTAGCAACAATCCTAAATAAAATATATTTTCGTAAACCATAATGTGTCCTATGAGTAACTGATATGAAATATTACCTCTAATATGTGAATTTATTTTCAGTAACTTGTACTGTTATTTTTCTGCACATTCTTTCTTGGCTGTTTAATCAAAAAATGGACGTAAAATGTAGACTGTAACAGAATTTCTGCTGCAGTCTATTTCAGTTAAACAGCCAAGAAAGAAATAAGTTTCGGAATCCGAATGAAATATGAAGCTAGTTTAGTGCCCAGTACAGAAGGTCAGGCGGCGGCGCAGAACCTTTAGACGTTTCGACCCTAGTCAGCCGTGATCTGGGGACATGTTTTTAAAAACAACAACTGGTCATACAAACTGGTTAAGTGGACTAATGTCGACGGTTACGGACTGTACTCCGTCCACAGTAGTACAGTAGACAAATAAAGTCTCTGTGTACCACTCCATAGGACTTTAGACCTAATTCTGTGCCTGTTTATTTATGAGATATAGGTCAGTCTTGCAGCTAAACGCTGCAGGCCAGTATAGAACAGAGCATTGCAAAATTGAACAAATCGCTGATCATCACCTGAAGTGCACGTACTTGTACTGTATATTTAACTCAGTTGAAAACGATCTTCACTGACTTAGTATTCTGATGTAATAAAAACAGACACGTCTGTGTGTCTGTGCATTTTATAGGACTGCTACCTAAGCCATTTAACCTGCTGCTGGAGCCTAGCTATAAAACATAAAACTGCGTCAGAGCGCTGTCAGGGCGATGGCTTGTCGCTAATTTAGCGATGTACTCGCTTACACACGATAAAACCTGTAGGCCAGTGCATTTGTGTGGTCTGCAAACTCTCGTGATTACTTTGAGATGTATTTGGCAACTACATGACTCTAAATATATCAGCTATCAGCCTACAGAGTTCCATAGTTGCTACGAAAGTAAGCATTCACAAGTAGCAATCACGCATGAAATATGAACATGAATGATGGAAATGCACATAAAATGCCCAACTTTGGTTAGCTAAAACGCGCAATGTGCCAATATAAAATAATTACTCTATTTTGAATTAAATAGACCATTATATGTACCGCTGTAAAACATTATTTTCTCTGTCACATTATTTGCTTTTAGTTTTTGATTAGTCCTACTGATATAACTAAGCAGTGTGCGTTGATGTAAGCGTGATGGTGTACGATGTGCCGTCCGAAAAACGATTCTCACAAAAGACGATGGTAGGCTAAGCGCTAATAATTTGGAATGACGTAGCGATATCTTTTTGATTAACCCACAAAACAAAAGTCATACGCAGAGTGCGCAACGTGGATTGCACAGTGCGACCTCAAAGGGAAGGCCGCGTAACGATATGCACTGAACCAGTGTCAGATATGACATATTATGTGCAAGTAACAAATATATTATATATAATATTATGACATTGACATATATTATGACATATACTTAAAGTCATACTTAAAATTTAAAAATAATGTCACCAACGTTAAAGTAAATAAATAAACTGTTAATATCAAACGTTAAATTAAAAAAAAAACTTATGTCTACAAAGTGCAGCACAAAGTGAGTGAGTAAGTAAGCAAGTAAGAATATTTGTAACGCGCAAAAAACATCATGCGAGGACAAAAGATAATCTATTTCGGCAAACTTGATATTTCAATAACGATTTTATGTGTTCTAATGAAATGAAAAGCCCAGTCGTAAGGAATTGTCAACATTTGTGTAAATGTATAAGATATTTAATATTAGTTTGAATCAAAAGTTAAAGCGATTTGAACTTTAAAATATAATATTTTAAGTGAACAAGCATATTATAGTAGCACAAATACGCGTATAATTTTTGCCAAAATACACCTTTTTATTCAAGCCATTTTGCTATAGCTTGTTCGTTTAATTGACCGTCCAAACTGCCGCTATACTGCATTGACGCATGCATGACTGAGAAATAACAAAATTGACTTGTCAATCAGATTTTACGGTAAATTAGTCTAGATCGCTCCACGCTGTTGGTAATTTGGCGTGTATATCACTGGTAGAGTTTTACCATCGCGTCCTAGCAAACGTGATAGGCTCCGTGCACTCTTGGGGCTGTAAGTACTTTAGAATAAACTTCAAGAAAATTCTGTAAATTTAAACCAGTCATGTGCCGTGGCAATATTGTTTGTTCAGTTGAAAACTCTTACCGGTACTTTTAAAGTTCAAGCTCCTATGACCTATGACTTTTGATGCGAATTGAACACTTAGGTAAGTTTGGTATAATTAGTAGAAATACTAGGTCTATTTTTTCTAACTCCAAATTAAATTCTGAAAAATTAATGAAATTATCTGCGATCGTTACTGAAATATTGCAGTTTGTCTGTATAGGATTGTTTTCATGCTGCACTTGGTATGTCAGCGAACGAACAGGAGTAATAAGTCATTGTCATTCATTCAGTCGAGTTTGTACAGTCCCCAGTAGGTCAAGTGCGCTGACATCACCATCGGCTTGTAATAGCCGTCGATGGTTGCAATGGCAAGTGTCTGGTTGGCACGAAGGCGCACTATGGTGCTCGCGTGGCACGTCGATGTGATGTCGTCGGTACTGTTCGCGTATCGTGCACGTTCAATGACACAGCCGGTGATCGATTCTTCCTTATCCTTCTCCTCCTGCTGCTGAAGCAGCTGCTGATGATGATAACCATCACTTTGCTGTCGCGTTGAGTCAACAGTCACTATCTTGAAGCCGTTTCTGAAGGCACGGTCTTTGAAAGTCACCTGCAATCCACGATATGCACTTACGCGATATATTCGAAGTCAACCCAGTTAACTGTCAAATTGAAATTGTGCAAAATATATTATTAGCAATTATAAGTTTGAAAACTGCAGTATTCCATCACTCTGTACTTTAGCATAACCTAACATCCATTTCGTGCTAAAGACTAACAGGGAAATAACATTTACGCCCTATCAGTTTGTTATGCAACAATAACAAGTATGCATGATGACGCGATGATGCTAATGTTATTTATTAACGCCATCCAATATGTGTCGGTATTTTTATTGCAATGTATGCATGATTATTGTCAAATATGCAATTAAACGTGTTTAGCACAATATACACTTTTTAACATGGATAATACCATATTTTCATTGACATTAGGGGGCTCATGCTACAGCAGAGGGGACTCAAACCGGAGCAGGGGGGCTGAGCCTCCCTGGTCCCCCTCACTTTATACACTGGTGAAGTGCGTATACCAGTAACGCATGCAAACCAGTCAACAACAAGAACGACGCAATACAAACCTATCCGTAGCGTAATTACACAGAAATGCTTACATTTGTCCAACAGCAAAGCATAAAAATGAAGTCTGTATACTTTATCTATAGAATATACATCTTCCTTTACGGTTTTTCGCCACCCCATGAGACATACCATTGGGACATCCCATGCATGGGAATATTCACGGATTCTCGTAGTTTCCCAATTCCCAGGTTACCATGGGATATCCTCATTGGGTATCTTTATACCCTAAGGAAACTCCATGGGATGGGTTATAACCATAAGATCCTTCGATGATGTTGCTAATGTTCAAAGGAAATCATGGATATCGGGGATTCCTATGAGAAATTTTTGTACTGCAAGGGTTGTATGATAGCACTCACATGTACGTCGATCGAGTAGAATCCACCGCGTTTGATTGTCAGTTGGCCAGTTGCGTTGTCGAAGTGATAAAGTTTTGACTCTGGTTGACACCACTTGTCAAGAATCCAGCCTTGTAAAAACTCCACCTTGGTGTCTAAAAATTGCGAATCAATGTAATACATGTAGACGTTTAAGCGTGTCATTAATTTTTGTTTTGATAATTTTAACAAACAACGCCGAAAATAGTGTTTCCTGCTTAAACGTTTGACGATTCAAGTGTTTGAAGCAATACAGTCTAGAATGTTGGTATTATTATTATTATTATTATTATTAAAATCTTTAATAAAGGTTGACAGACCGCAACCAACACAAATATAAAAGGGGATAAAAACAACATGTACTATCAGAATGAATCTATACATTTAAAATTAAACTTAAGGATATTGCGAATCAGAATATAGGCCTACAGCTACGCACACATAGCAAATGGCGTACACAATGACTGACCTCCCTCTCCGCTGTGTTATGATATGAATGACTCCCTCCCCTTTGGAGCGTGACATAATTTTTAAATGGTCTCTTGTCATTGTGTGGTTGATAGGGAAATTACACACGCCTCTTCTACTATAATCTTTTATGTGTATTCTTTTAGTTTTATATATAGCTTCGATACATACGCAAAAGTAGCATACCGGTACTAATGATGATGATGATGATGATCATAATAATAATAATAATAATAATACTCTTGACAACGTTTATGGTAGGCCTAACAGTCATCATGACACAAGTCATTGCGAGAGTTCACCCGGTTCATCTGATGATCTTTTCATTTTTAATAATAATAATAATGTAAAACAGCGCCAAACGGATGCCGACCAACAGAACAAGCCAACCGACTTGGACTGTGAGTCCGCCTGTAGGCTGCTATCGTCTACATTCACCATCGCCATTTATTATTACGTTAGAATATATACACGTACTTTTCAAAAACAGAATATGTTTGTATGCCAGAGTGCTGTTATACAGTAAGATCTGCTAAAATACATTATACAGAGTCAAATTCTCAATATCACTTCAACGACAGTATAATGCCGTCCTATAATATATAAAATGTTGTAATATGATTACAGCAAGATGCCAACGAAATTTACCTTGCGTGAAGTTTATGTATGTTGTACTGTTGGCAGAGAAATGCACAATTCTGTGCTACAATAAAATAAAAACACAAAGCAAAAGTCATGCACTGTTATTGTTAACTTCCGTCATTTCTATACGTCGTCGCATTTGTAACAAAAATTTCAATATAAATGGCACCACTTAGCTTTTGCAGTAACCTCTTTCGTATATAGTAAAGTAGCCTATATATGTGTTTGATGGTTATAACCCATTCTATGGAGTTTCCGTGGTTACCTTAGGGTATTAAAATATAGTAAAGTAGCCTATATATGTGTTTGACTATTTGAGTTTATGCTGTTGTTGTTGTTGTTGTTGTTGCACGTGACGGATTAAACAGATCATAACTGTCGCAGGCCTATATTGTTATTTACTTGCAATAACTTATTATGCCGCCGACCTCCGTATGGAGGGGGCATTATGAAATGATAGGCTCAACGAGCATTAACAGTAGCCCTATAAACTATACTATAGTACACTAAAATAAACAAATTATGTGATTGCACATAAAACTGCAGATAAAAAGGAACGTCTGTCCGTAAGTCCGTCAGTCTGTCGCTTGCCTCGACGTAACTCGAGAACGGAAAGGCCGAGGAAGCTCAAAATTGTTAGGATATAAGCCCATCGCACGTGTAACCCGTGAACCTATTTAGAGGTCAAAAGGTCAAAGGTCAAGGTCACCAGGCCGATTAATGCTGTCACAGACAATGCTCATCTCGCTAACACACCGTGCGAGATATTGTATTTAACGCCCAGATGACGATTTGGCGCCCCTGTTGTAGCAGGTCGGGGCATTGCAATTTTCTTACAATTTATAGCAATTAGTTTGAGTCGCAGTCTAGTCCAATACACCATGACTATGTATAAACACAATATAATATGAAGTTCCTCTTTTTTTCTTACTGAGCGTTATATGAAACTACATGTATATTAAAGAAAGTAAAGTAATTTTCTTTTCTAAAAAGTTGTATTATGCGTTAAAATTAATAGACCTATCAACAAGACATTCAACGCAGACTGTTTTCTTTTTGAACAGACATAATGAAATATCATATATGGTGCCAAAGGAGAACGGTATATGGAATTTGGAAGTAGTATTCCCATCCCTTTCCATAAAAGCATCCGAATTTACCCCTAAAATTAAAATAAATATGTGTAAAATTGTGCATCCGAACCTAGAAGGCCTTATAAGCTCTTAGTATTGACGACATTTGAAACACTTGGGGTAACTTAAGGCTATGGGACGGGCATCTGTACTTCTGTGTTAGTTCTCTAGATCTGCGCATATATTTTGGTTTGTTTCCAAAAAGTAGGCATATTATTCTGTATTAATAAATTGGTAAACATTTACCGAGAGCGGCGCCGTGTACAGATGTGGGCGTCCATTATGTTTACCTGGAAACAAAACATACGAAACTATTTTACGAAGCTTCAGGACAACTGGAAAACTGGTTAAAACGACGCTGAGTGCTATACCTGTGCATCAAGGCAGCCATAAAACATTCGATATTTGAATTTTAAGATAACATCCTCACAGCAGATTTGCATTTTGAGCTGAGATCTTGGGGTGATCAAAAAGAAGCGTTCAGTATATATCAGAAACTACTTGGTCAACGCGAATCATTATCATTTAATTTGTTCAATAAACAGTACAGTGTAGCTGTATATTGCTTTTGCAAAAGACGAAGTGAACAGGACATACAAGGCTCAACGAGTACTAACTACTACAGTACACTAAAATAAACAAATTATGTGATTGCACATAAAACTGCAGATAAAACCAACATGACATTCAAAGCAAAATAATGAAGAGCCGGAGCGCTTTTCCAGGTGGATCAAAGAGGCAGTACATATCCGCAAGGAAGGCCAACACGCCATGAATCGGGACGAGGGCAACTATCAACTCAGTCACGCCTACGACCGTTTTCTTGACACGGCATCTTCCCGTCGTGCCAAGAACCGGAAGAACTGAGTACTAGCTTCTTCTAATGAAGGCCTATGAGAGGCCGAAACGTCAATGATATATTAATTGTTGTGTTTTGATAAATTATTATAATAATGAAATAAGAAATTATAAAAACAGAACAGAGGCACGTCAAATCCAAATGTCACAACACAAAAAGGACGACGACGAGTGAACCTGGTGTTACACAGACGCTTCGATAGGTCAACCAAATCGAGTGATTGTATAGGCTATAGCCTATGTACATGTAGAATGCATATTACAAACTGTGCAGGAACATGACGTTATTTATGCAAACGTGCTCGCAAAGCCGTTGGTGTCCCGCTAACAAACACTAATTAGACATCATCATAATATACGGATGTTATTGGTATATACGCCATATCCGGTAATGTTGCGACTCTTGTACTCACCATATCGCCGGGCTCTGCTGTTGTCAACAAGATGTGTTGCTTCTCTTTGGTTTTCACGACTTCTCTGCTCGCCGTTATTGTCTTCAACCTGTAAAGTAAGTAAATAAATAAATAACATTATTCTCACTACTGCAGCGTGTACTTGGTCCGGAAAAAGACATTACGTGAAAATAGCTGAATTTTATAACCGAATCAAAAATATTGAAAATTTATGAAGTTATTAACCTTGAAATTTTAATGAATGAAAAATTGCAGTTTCTAACATTGCTTTTGCTTATCTTCAGTTCTGAACGAAGTATCGTTGAACACTGTCATAGATACAAATAAATGTTATTTTATCGTTTTCTGTGCTGAAGTAAATTATGTAAAGTAAAATAGACTACATCATTAATGGTATCAAAGTAGAATAATCTTTGTTTGCCTGCGTATATACTATAAACAGTAATAGAATTACTTATTGCCAATGAATCATCGACAGACGTATATTAGATTAAAACTAGAAGGATGGCTATGCGTTAGTTTCTGCAATCAGCCTAAGGCACATTATTTGGCTACCTCACGAAAGTCACGCCGGTATGTCGTTGCCTTCAGCCGTTTTGCAAGAGAGTCTAAGGCACATTTTGGCCTCCCCTGGGTACGCCCCTGGGACAATCGCGGTAAATGTTACATGGATGGAAAGAGAATTCAATGCTGGTGAAAGCATCGCAGCATGTACCCATCTATCTTCAACCGTTTACGAGCTATAGAGAGATATTGGTCGGAATCGGAAATTGCAACTTTTTCCTACCCCCATGCATTTAACGCCCCCGTTGGCCGGGGGTGTTCCCATTGGAATTCCGGGAAAAAGTTTGAACCTCAGAAAACTAGAATCATGGCAGTGAAGACAGTTTGACGATAAGTTGAGCAGTTTTGGCACAATACCAGCGTGTGACAGACAGACGCGTCGGACGGACGGACGTCCACTCGTCCAGCCTATAGCTATAACGTGCGTCAGTCTTCTGACGCACGTTAAAAACTGGAAAGTAATATTTTTTTCATTGACTTCAAGTTGGCTAACAGTAATATATTTTTCTCGACTGTTTAAATTTGCAAAGATAGGCTGACAACACAAAAGCCGGCCGACAAATCCATGCTGCTACCTCGAAGCTCAAATGGAGATGAATTGCGATCGAACTGCGATCGTCGGCGTCTCGGTCGTTGATGTTGCGAGCCATCGTTGCTCTGTGACAGACACAGACCACCAGCGTCAACATGACACAGTGACGCAGTACCGTGGAATGACCACCCATTACGTCCGCTGTCCCTACTGCAACTGCTCATATATAAAATTACTGTCTCTCCTAGACTGTTTCTTTTCTCTCAACAAGGTGTGTGTCTCAGTACCGGTACTGAAGGACGATGAACAAATTATGCTCATTTATATAGTTATGGTTGTGTAGAGTGCTTACAGCATACTTCATAGGCGCACGTCATCGCAAAGTTTTATACGGCTCTGTCATACAGTTACGAGAACGAAAGACAGGGACTTGCAAACTCCGCGTGATGAATCTCATCGGGCAAGTTGATGACACCGTTGCCGGTTCTAGGTGCTATTTCTATCTCACTACTGCATCGCGTCTATTCGCCGTGGCCTGGCTAAGGGCGTCAACGCCAACTAATTCGTGACCACTGTAATAAAGTACCGGAATATCGTTGATATTCTGTGAGGCTCTGAGTCGACTCAAGTACCGAACTCACATCCCGGAAACGTAAGCTCAATAGCGGGCCTATTGTTGCACGGTAAATTCGCGAGGGTTTTATTTCGGTTGCTTTTGGTTGATCACCGATTGGGAAAACGATCTAATAGCGCTAGATTTCTAACAGCGTCATTTCAGCCTTATGTTGCGACTTAAGTAGCAAATACAGCGAAGAAAAACTGATGTTACAATCTAATCAGGACGTCACTAATGCTGGAATAGAACTGTATGTAATAGCGTGGCCAACGGTGCGCATGCAACACTGCAGCAATATGAACTGTTTTTCGCTGGGTGTAAATTGATCCCAATATTTTACTAGAATTCCCGTAAACCACTGAATTGAGAGCAGTAGAATTGCACTCTAGAGTATATATACTCCGTCTCAAAAACGTCTTCTTTTTATTTTTGAATAACTCAGTCAAAAACATCCGATTTCGATGATTTTTGGTATACTGCATCCTTAGAAAATTTAACACTAGAAGGTTATGAAGTTGAATACCTTACACGTATACTGTGGTCGCATAACAAATATAAATACAAATGGGAATTTGTACAGCGCGGCTTACAAATTGTCCAGGGGCGCTAACAAAATGTCAGAATGCTACCATGATAAGACTGTTGAAAAAGTCATATTTCAACAACGTTATTGATTCGTTCTTCCAAATATTTACGTTAGGTTAGTTCATCAGTCCTGACATGTGGCCAGCCGACTGCCTTACTAAATCCTGTGGATTACCGTATCTGGGGCGTGATAGCTTGTGTACCGAGCACCGATCCAGGATGTGGTAGGGTTGTGGCAGTGATAGAGAGATGGAATGAATTCCAGCAGAGCTTCGTCGAAGAGTCGATCGAACAGTGGTGTAACAGACATTATGCTGTATTCGCGCACATGGAGGTCACTTTCAACACTTGCTGTAATCATTGTAATGTAAGCTTACTGACAGCTGCATTGTGCTGCATTGTAATCTGTTTTTAAGTATTTTAAAATATGATTTTCGCGCTTCTCTAGATAGTGTGGTCGCAGTATATAGATGAGGTGGGCAAATATAACCTTGTGGTGTGTGGTGCCAAATTTGAAATATCTGACAATGTCGTAAATCATAAATCATAGAAATCGGATTGTTTAACGGATCTATTCAAAAGAATAAATGAAGACGTTTTTTGAGACAGTGTACATAATGAAAATCAACTTAATAAATTACAAATGTTAAATGAATGGCTCACTGATGCGAAAAAAATTAAGCTGTAGCCGAAGTCTACATATCCTGCACGGCGCAATTTTGAAAATCTTTATTCACCAGAAACTGGTAGAGAGAGAAAAAATAAAATTTAAAAAACTTAACAAACTTAACTACAAAACGCAGCAGCTGTCCACATATACATCACAATCATATACCACACAGTCCACAAATACCAAAATGCCGTACGATACTATCACAATAT
>Ga0209145_1000244_pt1 | contig 11025 bp, 6 predicted proteins | sample WorMetfiPIANOSA2_FD_187396 | JGI IMG/M metagenome (GOLD analysis project Ga0209145, IMG submission 187396) | Marine gutless worms symbiont microbial communities from Max Planck institute for Marine Microbiology, Germany - Olavius filocauda... | ecosystem: Host-associated > Annelida > Digestive... | reverse complement strand
GGAAGGGATGAGTTGAGAGCCCTCCCACTTTAAAATGCCGTAAAATCCATAGTTTTCTTTTTTTTCAGTCACAAAATCGTCGCAACACGCCCATAAAAAAGCCGAAATTGCACCAGAAAGCGTTCGGCGGTCGGGCTCCGCCCGAACAGGCTGGGGGAGCTTAAGCGCTCTCCAGACCTCCTACAGGCAATATGGGGCCTACGTCTAAGATGAGGGCACGGGAGAGAAGGGGAGAGGAGAAAGGGGATGGAGGAGAGGAAGATGGAATAGGAAGGGAAGGGTAAAGGGAAAAATAAAGGGAAGGGAGGAAAAGGGGAGCCCCACTTTTTTGTTCAAGTTTACGCCCCTGGTAAGAACAGTTCATATTTTTGTTAGATCTAATAAGGTAACATTGCCACGATGTGGAAAATTTGAACATTGTCAGCGCCAACGCCTATCCAGGTCGTATAACTTCAACATCGTGCAGATCCGCGGAGTCTACTGATAAGAGGAAAATATACAATACAGTGGATAAATTTGTCTACATAACAGTCGTTTGTGGCCTGACGCTACCCCTACAACGAGTAGACTCGAATGTAGCTTACATAGGCCTACGCTGTTATATGTCAAATTCCAAGCAACTTAAATTTGTGGAAATTGCAAATAGCTGATCCCAAAGTAAACTTTTTACAGACCAACACAGCCTTTTCGTATTCAACAACAATAACAAAAGTTCACATAGGCGTAATTTACGATGTGTACGAGGGTACCGCTACCCTCACTTTTCGGGACGAAAAGGTGAAGAATTTGCTGTCACCTGCTGTGAACAAAGGCAATCTGCGGAGACTAAATTACAATAAAACCGTTTTCAGCCTGGGCTCCACCTTGGACGCCACTAGGAGAGCTCACGATGCTCTCCCAGACCCCAGAGTCGGACGAAGAGGAGAATATTTCCTCTCCATTATCCTCCCCTCTCGCATCATGACCAGGGGGCGCCTCGTTCTCATTCTGAATTGGTAGCCACACCTTTTACACCAAAGTTACACCCCTGGAAGTTAACCACAAAATGATTAAAGAACAAACCAACAAAATGTACATAAGCATAAAAGAATTTATGAGAAATTGATAAAATTAAAATTCACAAGACATACCAAGCCAGAATTCTCCTGTAAGATTTCCAAACCCATTCTTATAGTCAGTCCAGTAGCGCCAGAAATCCACACTGCCGTCTTGACGTCGCTGAAACACCTGTGATTTTACACGACAGCGACACTTCAATATCGAATATTATAATATATTGTTAGCATTACAAACTAGGCACCCCCGCGAAAGCGTGCAAACAGAATTAGAAATTAAGATTGAAAACAATAGTGCTTGAACAGCACAGATCCCTACTGCAGCGCTGCAAAGTTGTTACATACATACAACACGGACTTACGTACGGAACTGCTCGGCACTAGCCTATATCCCCGCCTACTGGATAAAAATGATATGGATCTAGGATCCGGCAGCAATGATGTGGATTAGCCGGAAAATGACAAAATACATTCGCATAATTTTGAAAAAACTGAAAAATAATGATCTCGGATTTTCTTACGCAGGAAAATATCAAAAATGTCATATCTCAACAATTTCTAATAATTAAAAACTATCTTTGATCTGAGGATCTGTGTCCGGATAAGGATTCAGGTATGCGGATCCGGGATCTAGGATTCGGTTCAGTCCCAGAAATGTAACTGATCTGATTATTCCTTTGTCCCACGGCCTATATGTACATTTCATCCATCCACAACTTTTTGAGTAATTTCTTCAATATTGAAAAATTGGGGAAAAATTGATCCTGAATCCAAGTCCAGATCCAGATTACCTCCAAAATCTAATCATTCGTCTACGCAACATATTCATTGAAGTCGGTCCACAACAGCAGGTGTGACGAAAGACGAATAGCAAACGCCTAATACAAGTGGATGCTTAGGAAAGCCGAATCGTACGTTCTTAGTTGTTTCATACGATGTACAACTAGTAGGCTACATTACAGACGGTGTTAACACAGTATAGTAATAGCTGCTATTAGTATACTGTGGTATTAATGCCGATAAACTCCTCATAACATCTTGATCTGTCCACAGTGGTATACATATTCTATCCTGCTGTAGGTTTTTAACTTCAGAGTGATTTATGTTTGCATACTTATAATATTAAAATATTTAACTACAAACCGTCCATCCACCACCATCAGTCGTCATGTCACAGTAGACTTGTACTGGACGACGTTGTGTACCGGTATCATTGACGTACACGGTGTAGACACCGTCTGAACGTTCACCGAAGTTGTAGATCTCAGAACAGTCGTGTGGTTTTGCCGTTGTAATTAGTGCTTTCCCAATGCCAACTGAAAACAAGATTCACGTTTACTTTCAATCAGCACACCAATCGCAAACAAGAAATACGTTCTGTGGAACGCGGGCGTTTGCCGCACCCGGCAGAGACATAACTTGTTTACAATAACAGACTGTAATCACACTGAAAACAACATTTACAATACTTACCAAGTCGGTTTGCGATCGTTTCTTGATTGTACAGCAGTCTTTCATGCTCTTCGAATAGTCGTCCTTAATTGTTAAGCAATCTTTGTATGTCTTCTCTAATTTCGTTCCAGTTTTCTTCATCAGTTGTTGTTGATTGACCACCGATGACTTGAACAGATGCCACCACCAGCAGCAGCAACCAAGATGCCATGGTGATCTGTGATACATCATAATTAACAACTTTCAGTACGCCTAATTGGACATTGGAAATCGAGCGTCAGGAAAATCCTGCACATTGCAACACGAAGTTAATCATGGACCCAGATCCGGAGAAGTCCAAAGATGTTATATTCTCCTGTAGCCTAAGAACCTACCATTCCGGATAATTTGGTTTAAATCCGTCAATAACGCTTTGCGATATCCTGCTCGTAGACCAGTCAACTCGCAGTCAACTCGTCACTGCATTAATTATTAGCCTATTGCATGCTATCATTTCGTATCGTATGGCAATGCAATCAGCTACACGCCAGACCGTCCCATGAATAACTGTGTAGTAGAGCACACGAAGACACTCGTCACACGGTCAGGACGCATAGTCAACATGCCAAGAGAAATCCGCTTGACAAGTTGACTATGACGAATTGACTGTGGCGGAGGCAATACTAAACGATTTCACACAGATGTGCAACGTTTGCCATTAGAATTCTAATAGCCTACTGAAATTTTAAACCTTACAGCTGGATCTAAGCCTTGTGTAATTTCGAATTATCTGTCCCATGCTATGGTATAGCAATGGGACATAATAATAATAATAATAATAATAGTAATAATAATGCCAATTATAAAGGCCAAAATCCCGAAGGCAGCGAATGCGCTAATGTCACGTGTCAGTGTTAAACAGAAATTACTTTCAATCTCTTCCTGAAGGTACTCAATGGATTTTATTTTTTTAAATTTTTTTATGATGCTACCATTATTATGGTGAATAAAGATTTTCATTAGTCTGTTTACGGCAGCCTAAATGCCACTTACTTTCTTCTTATTCTTCTCGGCGATCGTTTTTCTGCATTCAATTCACCTAAAACAAGCATGTTAAAATAATATTGACTTTCATTGTACTTTCGAGACGTAGCCTAGCCTATGCCCGTCTCTTCGATAGGCGTCAATTAGCAATCGTATGACTAATCCAGCTAAATTAGGCCTAGGCCTACAGGGTGGCGCAAAAAACGGGGCCACCCTATCTCATTGCAAATATTCTGAAAATGTCACGACCGAATTGCTTTGTACAATGTGAATAAACGACATTAGCTGTGTTCTCGCTAGGTGGCGCCACAGCGCGATGAAATTTTTAAACAAAAAGTTAATGACTGTGTTCTGCATATAATATTGCAGAAGTTCACCAATTTCCACGCAATTCGGTCATGGAATTCCAGAATATTTGCAATGAGATGATGGCCCCGTTTTTTCTGCGCCACCCTGTATACTAAAATTCCATTTCGGCTTCCGGTTCAGTTTAGCTCTGCCCAGGCTATGGCTAAAAGCGAAAATGATACTTTGATTATTCAAAACATGTCCAATCTATAGTTCTAAAGCTATTTACAGATTCCGCATGTATCACAATGACTAGCCAAATCATTTAGTACAAACAGAACTCTACAATGATGCAAAGACACAAGACCACCCATTAGGTTTACAGGACTACACGGTTCACGTCATTATAACAGACAAGCCTACTAGTGGTTTATCACAATAACCAATGTACTGCGTTGTCAGTATGCATTCTACCATTTATTTTCCTAATTAATTTCATAAGTTAATAACAAATAAATACCCAGTAGTGTTGTGCCGGTGAGATATCGTGTCGACCAACTTCACCGTGCGTCAGTGAGCTAACGTTAGACAGCGACCACACACAGACTGGACCGGAACTCACGAACACCAATAGATATGTGGACAAGCTATTATATAGAGCGGCCAGCTTAATCGCGTCTTAGCAGTGGCTTGGTATGTACAGAAAATTTAGAGTAAATTCGACACAATGCCATGATCAATTAGTTCCTAGGTGAATCGACTTTAGTTGTGACAACCTGTAGCAGATACGACCTAAATTGTACTGCATGTGTACCAAGGCCGTGAACCACGCCAACTCAGTAAATACAATTCAACGAATTTGGTACAGTTCACTTCCACCAGGTCGTGTTGTGTGCAACATTGGACTAGATTAGTGCCGTCACGTTCGAATGGCGCTATTGATGTGTCATGCATTGTCGAATGTCGAATAGGTTTAAACACAAGCTGGGACATGTAGGCGTATACATGTCGCACCCATATACCGAGTGTTGAAGTGACACTAAAGCATTCCGTACCAAATCTGCTGTACAATGTAGACATATTTTCTCAAGTGACCTGTACTGTGTGTCATAGCAACTAAATACAATGGCAATGCAGTTAAAGTTTGCAGTCCGACAAGTAACCAAGTTACGTAGCCTACTGCAGCCACAGTCGGCGCACCTCCAGCATTCCAAGCCTGGGTCATTCCAATTTCACGTGTACGGTGGCCTTGGCAGGTATCCGATGGGACACTAAGCTAGCAGTCTACTGTACACGTATAGTAGTAGTCCTTTGCCTGTGAATCATTAATTCTTATCGTAGCTATACACATAATACACTACCAAACTGCACCACCATTTTCACCATTTTCACTGCTTGAGAAAGATTTTCTACACTAATGTAAATGTAACAAATTGCAGTTGATATACAAATGATAACGGCGTTATGCCGTAACACATCGAAAACCGTAAAAATCACAAAAGGTGACTCAACATTTTATGACGTTAAACGTTTACTGGTAGCCTATTGATTTCATTACTGAGTCGCTTTGTAGCGTGTTAATGTAGTACGATAGTAATTATTTTTATTTTCTATGGACTTTGATGTCTGAAATAAACTTGGATGATGATGATGATGATTAACGATTGAAGCTTGCGTTGTCTATGCTGATTAATGACTCAATCATTAGCCAATCAATGTGTAGCAGCTAGCAACGAACTGTAGTATTGTATTATGTTATTGTGGCAGTGAGAAATGCTGTCGCCTCTAAAGCCCGGTTTCCACAAGCCGAGTTGACGGGCCGTCAACTCGGATAGTGGAAACGCGCGCCCGTCAACACGGCCCGTGTTGTCGGGTAATGAAAACCGGTCACCCGTCAACTCGGGCCGTTAACTCGGGCCTTCAAGTAGTGGAAACCGGGCTTAAGTTGATAATCTCAGTCTCAGTGTCACCCTATAGCCTACAACAAACCTTATAATGTAGATTATGATGCATTATTTTTCACTGATTTTATATCGCAAAGTGCATGTGGAATTGAAACATTAATCATGGTCATTAGTTTGTTCTTATAGTCATCTTTAACCGAACGTGCTTGTAATTACAGTCGTTTGGTAAAGTACGTACTCTAGCATAAATGCGGAAACAATAAAATTTATTGTTAAGTCACAACAGCTACAATATTACCACATAAAAATTATGACAAAATTTATATTATTACGTCCAACATAATTATGTATGCTTTCGTCATCTTATAAGACTCGCAATTGAAAGGTTCACAATTTACCAAACATAAATAGTAGATACAGTGTCACAAATGCGTCTATATAATTGTCGAGGTCTCTAAGCGTTAGTTACACAATGTCATATCCAAATTATTATAAGCATACATGACAGCTTTGTACATTCGTGTTTATGAACTAAAAGACTGTAGTTTGTCTTTAAAATATCTCCAAATCCGATTGAAGTACAAACTTATGAGGCTATAATTATATTATGTGGTTTCGTTTTAAATCTTAAAACCTTGTGAATACATCTAAATAATGAAAGACGTAAGTTAGTAGATTTAAAGATTATGGATGCATCAGTTCCAGATGTACCTAATCCAGTCGGAGCCGGATTTGGCCTGATTTGTGAACTCAATTCCGGCCGAAGCCGGAACTGTATTTTCATATTAAGCAATGCTCTTAGAACTTATCTGACTACGTTTTACACTTGGCATTATAATGCATAATTTCTAATTCCTGACAGAGTGAAAATACAAATGCAACTCAGTTACTTGGTCATATACATACAATGCATAGAAAGTACTAAATAAAATAAGTATTGAAAGTCTGTTAGCAGTTAGTTAGCAGTTTTACACTTGGCATTATAATGCATTATTTCTAATTCCTGACAGAGTGAAAATACAAATGCAACTCAGTTACTTGGTCATATACATACAATGCAGAGAAATTACTAAATAAAATAAGTATTCAAAGTCTGTTAGCACTCAGCAATTACGTTAACTTACTTCTATGTTAAGTTTGTAGCTGCAGGCGAGCTAACTGAACAGTTAAGCAAACAAAACAGTATTAATCATCACACAATCACACACACTCTTATTTGCTCAAGTACTAGTAATATAAAAACAATGTAGCTATCAATAAAACGAGCAGGGCAACGAGGCTCGAATGAGCATTGACAGCGTGCCCTACAAGAGCCAATATAAATTCAAACATGATTTCATAAATACTAATGTTGATGCAATAATTTATTGCATCAACATTAATAATCCAAATGTCACATTCACGTTGTCTTTAACATTAATGACATTCCGAAGCAAAAAGCAAATCAAAAATCAAAAATTTGAAATTTGTATGTCTACCCAAATCCGCTGAATCCGGTAATTCTGGCTGAAAATTTTGCCGCAGCCAGATATAGCCAATAAACGTAAAAGCCATATAGCGGATTTGCCGGTGCATCCCTCACAATTATAGCATATACATGTATCTCTCCAAATGTTAGTTACAACTAAATACGGAGATTGTTAAAAGCATAGATGTCAGTATAGCGACCGACACAGTTACAATACATTATAACACTTGTGTTAGTAGTAGTAGCTAAGACAATCTCGACTATTCAACAACAGGCTTGATCTTCATCTCCGTGACTCTCAGCGAGTAATGTAAGCCTTTCCAGGTAAGCCAGTTCACGCCGTCAGCGTACGACGTGTGACTGCCTTCGAGATAGAGACCGTTAAGGTTGGAGTGATGACACCGGTTGTACCACCAGGCACCTTTGAACGTCACTGCACATGGGCGGGTCGTGTCCACATCGTTGTCCTGGTCTCGAGTGCTGAACTTCTGTCCAAGTTGCCATGCCATCGAGTTACCTTTAGACAACAGACAATTTACTACATGTAGTTTATCTAAAAATGTAGTAAACGAATTAGTAAGTACAGTCATATAGTTAGTTACTGCAAATCACATGAAGTGCACATATATATATATATAGGTCAATTACTTACTTACTTACTTACTTACTTACATTAGCCGTGTGTATTACAATAACGCCATAAAAGTTTCTTTCTAAGTCACGTTGGAAGTAGGCTAATATTTCGTATTTTATTTTTACGAATACACGTCGTCAACAGATGTCGCCACTGGTCAGTGACGTTATTCGTAGCATAGGCTAGACCTCACCACACGTTTACCAAACACTTTTACCAGGTATAGTATGTACACACTTAGGGTGAGGTGGAACAATTTACGCGTATTAACATGAGTATGAGTGCGGAATAATAATTATAATAACGCCGCTACAAACGCGTCGTATAACAGTCGTCAGATATCAAGTGAGACATGGAGTTTGTTTTCATTTTATTAATATGTTGGCAGTATACATGTTTTTCCGCAGGACTTAATAATGTAAATGTCGCTTTATTGGTGTAATTGCTTTATTCTTTTTAACCTTGTCGGTAAAGGTACTGGCCGCTGTGGGGCAAGTCATGGCCGTCGTGGGTCGTATGCTAGCTTAATTGGGTTAACCCTCGCCAGCTCAAAGCGCCAAAAAGGGGGATGAGCTCCCTTGCAATGGACATTGTTATCTGTGCGAAAATGTTTTCTTTTTCTTTTGTTTCAAACCTAAATGGACATGAGTTCACAGAAATATTTTGGAATATCGTAATACCAGCACAATGTTAATATTTCCTAAACACAACACATGACAATATCGTTCATCGTACTGACCCGCAGTTCCATTATACGTTCCAAGAGAAACTAGTTTATATTGCGCTTCCTCCGAGTACACTTCAAAGTTGTCGTATTCAGCATACACACTGTTTCCTTCAAAGTCGGCCAAGTCAACACGCAGACGTTGACGTTTGTCAGACGTCAGCAAATGAAGATTGTCGTTACCTGCACACATCAGTAACGTTGCCTACAGAACTGTGTGAATGAAGTAATTTATCGTCTGCACTCGTACGCAGTACTTTCAATGTACAACCAATATAACTGGATGTTGGCAATTAACGTGCAAATCGCCAACATGATGGTCGCCGTGTGCAGTGCAGCTTCGACTGCAGCAATTTTAACGGGACCACTTTATACTCATACCCTACTCCTTCCTTAGGTGTTAATAATGGGCCGTGTGCACACCCTGAACCGATCAAGTGAAAGTGTAAATTGTTTACAGTTGCGTTATTTATCGAGCTAAAGAAACCAAACTGGCAGAATTATGTAGTCTCTGTAAACTCTGTAAATTTTGTAAGTATCGTGCAAGGGACTGGCCCATTAGGGTCTATTATATTGGCAAAATTCCAAATTGTCAAGCTTTTAGGGGCCGTATCAAGGTGAAATTTGACAGGGAGGAGCGGATTGATCGGCGCGACGTGTCGACGGGAGAATAACCGAAAAATCGGCCCCCGTGTAAAACACAATACCGGCACAGCTACCTTCGGCAGTTCTGCCGGTAACAAGAAGCAATTTGTGTAAAATTGAGACAAACCGAGCCAGAATTCTCCTGTGAGTTGTCCAAATCCAGACTTGTAGTCAGCCCAGTCGCGGTAGAAATCCACACTGCCGTCTTGACGTCGCTGAAACACCTGTGAGTTTACACGACGACATTATTGCACTGGCAGTTCATTGAATCACCAGTTACGATAATCGCCCACCACAATAAAAAGTTTAGCAATAAAAAGTTTAAATTCTCAAATTAAAAAATACCAGAACAATGTCTGGCACAAACGCTATCACGGTCATCAGTGATCATCTTTCTTTATGGTTGTTATGACTTTTGTTGGACAGCTGGATTGGATATATTTAACAGTAATGATAGAAAATATATTTTAAACGTTACTGTTTTACGATTAATAAGGGGCCTAGCATTGTTAATTTTCAATGAAAATTCCCCTGTAGGCCTATTATCAAGGCAACGTTTGCAACTGTTCTAACAAATTCTTTATTTTATCCAGAGTTTGCTATTTAGTACCGGTATTTTTCGTAGTTTGACAGTCAACTGACTGGCAGATCCATCTGGTTCTGGATTATCATTATGTGCAACACTGAACTCTCTGTGTCGGTCGAGATATTGTTTAAACCAACAGCAATGTGCTGAAGACTTTTCATAAAGCGATCGAGTGTTAGAACAAGCTTTCCGAGATTACAAATTATTTATAACGAAACATTTTATTCTTGTGGTAATTTTGTACATCGATAAAAACTGATGATGGTATCGATGTTATGCCTTACGTTGGATGGCTGAATATGGACACTGCGCAACCATCCACGCCACTGGGATTTCACACCGCTCCGAGTCTTTGGCACAAAGGCGTTAACCATAAGAAGCCCAAAATCTGAAGCATCCAAACTTATGCTAAACCGATCACTAGACCATCGTCCCATCAAGATGTCATATCAAACTTGCATACAGGGGCGTATCTAGGATTCATAAAATGAGGGGCCCTTTACCCGTTCCCTCCCATCTCCTCCCTCTCCTCCCATTCCCTCCACTCCCTTCCCATGCCCATGCTTTGGTCTAAAAGTGGGGGTACCAATTCAGAAAGAGAACGAGGCACACGAGACGCGAAGGGAGGAAAATGGGGAGGAGCTATCCTTTACCATCCAATTAGAAGTCTTAAGAGAGCACCATGAGTTCCCCGGAGCCACGGCCGAAAATGATATTATTGTAATTTAGCTGTAATTTATTGTAATTTAATATCCGCCGATCGCCTCTGTTAACAGCAAATTTTTCACCATGCTCATGAGTTGAGTTAGTAGAGTTTAACGTCCCACTCGACACATAATAGGTCATTTCGGAGACGACACCATGCTCGTGCCCTTTCCCTTAGACGTAGGCTCCCTTAATCCAGCTAGGTGGAAGTGAAAGCGTATTCAATTAAATAAGTAACAGGTCGGGGTATATATAACACTTTTCTCAAAACTGTCTTGCTTAAATCAGATCAGCGAGCAATAGAATGCATGCATAATATGCATATATCCATTAACAATAAATTCGTAACAAACTCACACATAATAATAGTCTTGCCAGAGTAACGGTTTGTGAATATAATAACTAATAGTGACTTATGAATATAACCTGCAAGCAAGATTCACGTTTACGTTTGTATATTAGAATGTATTCAACACAAACCGTCCATCCACCGCCATCAGTCGTCATGTCGCAGTAGACTTTTACTGGACGTTGAGAGCAG
>Ga0209145_1000243_pt1 | contig 11066 bp, 9 predicted proteins | sample WorMetfiPIANOSA2_FD_187396 | JGI IMG/M metagenome (GOLD analysis project Ga0209145, IMG submission 187396) | Marine gutless worms symbiont microbial communities from Max Planck institute for Marine Microbiology, Germany - Olavius filocauda... | ecosystem: Host-associated > Annelida > Digestive... | reverse complement strand
AAATGGCGGAGGAGATAGATTTTGAAAATCGAAGAATTTCTAACTTTAAAGGTCTCGTGACCTTGACCTTGGATCGAGTCACACGGCATACCGTCGTGCATCACTCATCAACCTCTACCTACATACCAAATTTCATCGGAATCAGAAAATTTTTTTATGGATGGACGGACGGACGTACGTACGGAATGGACATCTGAGCGCCATATAGAGATTATTAGGTCGACTCTTCGGAGTCGACCTAACTAGTGTATCATACAGTGTGTCTGTTACTTTCAGAGCTTCCACTGACACTCGCGTTTAAAACTGGAGATTAAATTGATAGGGGATTGATAACTTGATAAAAATTGATAACTGCAACTCTGCTTCATGGCAAGTGGCACAATGTGGACAAGTATGTTAATGAAACCAACAAGCTAATGCTAACAAGTTGAGTACATAAATATAAGTTTTTAAGTATATGACTAATAATTAGTGGCACTCTGCATTCTTAGTGGTACAGGCCAGAAAAACAGCCTTAAATCCTACATCCACAAAGACAGTCCAATAACCACCGAGCAATATTATCAGCTGCATACTATCATTATCAGCTACTATTCAGGATATCAACATTCAACATGTACAGCTAATGTGTATATTTGAATGAAGTGTAGTAACAAAAACATTTTGATGTCCATTTTCCAGGTTTATCATAGTTCACGGTGTGTCCCTCATCTGAAGTGCATTCTTTGCAATACACACAAGCTGTGCTTCCTGATGCCCAAACAATGATGTCTATGCACTGGAGGTAATGTAATGAAGTCTAGGAATAGATATAATAAATTATGTAACATCCCAGAAATCCATAACCAACTTAAATTCCATCACAATGTCAATAATGCCAGTAAGCATCATTAACTACTCTAAAATTAAGCGAGTATTTTTTTTCCTCATAGACAGCACACCGCGTGCTACTTGAATATTTCCTAGCATACTGGCTTCATACCTGCAGTATAATTGTGTCAGTAAGTTCCTGGATGTCAACAAGCTCTGCCAGTAGAGCTGTTAACTCGGTTAGCTTGGTGTACATAGACAGAACTGTTCGGTCTTTCGTTCCACTTGACTTGGCCCTCTTCAGCTTTATGTTTGACTGAATACCACCTGATAACAAACTTACACTTATTAATACTTGCAAACACTGATATTCAACATCAAAACCACCAACAACAATTAGAAGCTACCAAAGATTAAGGTCAATAACCTTATGAAATGTCCTGTATCTTCTGAAACTAAACATCCAAACTTAAAAACATCTTTACTTTATAAGAAATGATTATCATGTATCACCATGTTGTTGCCGCATATATCCACAAAAATAATAAATGTATCAGCAATACCAAGACATCACTATTTCCAGCACTTTTGTGCACAAAATCGAATTGTAAAAATTGCCAACTCTTTTATTGCATACATTACAATGCCATTTACCTTTCTCCACTTCCCTATCTGTTCTGGTACAGCAAAACGTTACTTTCATTTTCCAGGTATTCATCCACACTAACACTAGTTTACACTGGTGACATCCATAATAAACTAATACAGAAAACAACCAATCTAACAACATGGCAATGCAACACACTTTTGCTGTGAGGGTTGACACGGTAGACAGGGTCAAACTCTGGATAGACGGCATTGTAAAGTTGCATTTTGCACATGCGAACGACCCTCTCAATGACGTCTTCAATAAATACTTCTTTTGGCATGCTGTTTGAAGTCATTATGTACAACGCTGTCAGTGCAGCATCAAGTGCCGACTGCACACGCTCGAACGCCAACTCCCGCCACAAGTAATCGTCTTCGTTTTCACCATCCTACAAAACACACATCAGTCCTTGAATACATTAATATTCCCCAAATAAAACTACAATGAAACTCTGAACAACGAACATGAAATATTATAATTATTTTCTAATTAATGCAATCTACAGTTACATGCTATTTTAGTCACTGTTTAATATAACAGTTGAATGATGAGTAGAATTTAACATCTCGCTTACCACATAACCATTTCGGCAATAGTCTACATTTTCTTCATGATACAACAAAAGTTAAATGCATCTAATAAATTGTGCCATTAACGAACATTCATTCAAATGTGCTTCATACTGGTTTGTAGAGTATCATCCAGGCAACAAGCAATGCAACATGAAAACATTATCACATAAAATGTATACGCAATTTGCTTCAACTCACCGGATCAATACCCGGAATAATTTTGCTGCCATCACGAATATTAAACTGCAGAATCGTAAGTGCCTTTATTAGCTTTTCACAAGGTAACTATCACAGACAAACAAAAGACAATAAAGTATCCAGTACAGTTAACACATTCACAAGCCACACCAAACATCTTCATCAATATCTAATGCTGTAACAAAAGTGTGCTATTATAAGTAACTAAAAAATCTATATATACTCATGCTACCGGAAATGTACACTTGATGGATCACTGCACACAATTATAACTTTATAGCTACAGCAAATATTAAATTTTAGCCAACTTTCTTAGCTTCAAAAACAACAAATTATTTACACATCTATTTTCTACAAGCAATGTGATGTATGTGTGTATGTGATATGTTGGCGTAATGATCAGGGCATTGGACTCACTATCAAGAGGTGAATGGTCAAAATCCATGTCATTACACTTTCACGTAACAACTCTTAGCAAGTTGTTAACACATCTGTCTCTGGCATTAGTTTCCACAGCCCCTACCGCTAGACACTGTGAAAAGCCTTTCTAAGTCCACACAACAAGGTAAAATATCCTTATTGAATTCAGTGTATTTTTCAGCTACCTGTCATTAACAAAAACATAAGATCAGTTGTGCTTCTCGTCTGTTCTAAAACCAGCCCATTCCTGTGACAATATTTCATCGGTTTTTTCCCCTAATCCTCTGCAGTATTACTGATGTCAACATCGACTACAATGCCATGTAACAAACTTATGCCATGACAGTTATTGCTGCGATGTTTATCCTTCTTGTTATTTTTTGTATTTCTCATACACTGCACAGAAGTTTCCACAATATTTCCGTGCCTCAATTTTCAGTATGAAAATGAAATCCTATCATGAGATAGTCTTTGAAAAACAGATGTACTGGCAGACTGTTCCAGAGTCAACTACGCATTTCTTGTAAGCACAAAACAAAGTACAATGGCGGCATACTGATGATACTATCATAGCTTAGTACCTGGTTCATGACACCCATTGACTTCAGCTTGGCTGCTTCAGAACACAGCTCAGACAGATGCGACTTCGACACGACAGATTCACTATTGGTAGCGGTTTCATCATCATCATCTATAGCAGGTAATATTCAGCAGTGACAACACACTGCATGGCACACACGAAGAACAGAAGACCAATAGTTTGAATGTGGATATATTCTAAGACTTTCAAAATGATGAATGCCTTCGTCACCTTCACAACTCAATTATAACTGAAAGTAAAGAGAGTTGCTATATTCAACAATTAACTAATTTATCGAACACTAAAATTTCCAATTCATTATTTTCCCAATTATATCTAAAATAAAATATTTATTTGTCATAGTTTCTACACTGAAGCATATTCCTACAATTAATTACTGACAAGTAGTAGTTGTTCACAGAGACCACCAATGTAAAATATGGCAAAACTAATATTTACAACACTGGCAGCAATAACCACCAAACACTCAATCACAACTCTTCATTATTACACAACAAAATGATGAGCCTTCTATTGCACAAACACAGCTGTATCATTCAACATCAATCATAAAAACAGCAGAACAAAAGCTTTGGTCAGTAAACTTATATTTATGGCTAATAAAGACTTTTTCTCCAGTGTGATAAATAGTGGAATTTACTCATCAATATGCTACTAAAGCTGTTAACATCTAACAAGTTAACTAAGTTGAGTCTGATGCCAAAATCAACAAGCATCATCACACACTTTTCATACTACAGATGGTTCCTGTGCTGCTATATCTGTTAAAAACAAGATGTATGGCTATCGCCAACAAAACATGCTTCAGCGGCAAAAAAAAGCCGAGGGCTGAAGATATGTAGTAGAAGCATTTTACCCGTACGCCAAATTAATATTTGGCAGGCCCCTACGCGTCAAGTTTGTGTCTACACGAAAGACAGGAAATAATTATCACTTAAAAAGGAGGCTGTTTACCAACACACCTCCATAAATGCTGTCAAAATATTTGTACATACATGTATATTCGGTTTACTTATTTATTCACCAGGTGATCTCTATGTAGGCCTAATAATGTAGAGTTCAGTGGTCAAGGTGAAAAAAAATAAGTAACGAGTTATCTACAGCGATATGCACATTTTGGCCTCCCCTGGTTAGTGGTTACGCCCCTGGGACAATTGCGGTAATGTTACATGGATCGAAAGAGGATTCAATGCCTGTCAAACGCCTCGCAGCATGTACCCATCTATCTTCAACCGTTTCCCAGTAATTCAAACCGGAAGTTTATAAGTTCGCCATTTTAGCACATTTTGGCCTGCCCTGGGTACGCCCATAGGACAATCGCGGTAAATGTTACATGAATGGAAAGAGGATCCAATGCTGATCAAACGCCTCACTGCATATGCCAATCTATCTTCAACCATTTCTGAGATATAGCGATATATCGGTGGTGAGTGACTGGTTTTCAACAGTCCTCGTGAGTGAATGAGCTTTTTTAACCACATTTTGCTTTCCCCTGGGTACGCCACTGGGACAATTGCGGTAAATGTCAGTTGGAAAGAGGATTCAATGCTTGTAAAATGCCTCGCTGTATATACCCATCTATCTTCAACCGTTTCTGAGATATAGCAAGTTATTGGTCGAAAATTGCCACATTTTCATACACCACCTCTGTTTAGCGGCCCCGCAGGGGGTGACCCGTCGGAATTTCGTGAAGATCTTGATACACACAAAACTAGAATTAATGGGCTATCGTGTGGTAAAGAAAGCATGACAATATGTTCAGCCGTTTTGATACAATACCAGCGTGTGACAGACGGACGTCCAGCCTATAGCTAAGACGTGCTTCAGCATAGCTGACGCACGTAAAAACCGGTTGCTCTATTCAATACTTCCATTTTGCTAACCAGCGCCACCTGTACAATAACTAGACAAACAATGTACACACCTCTAATGCTGGCTAAGTCCATATCTTCTGCAGCCTCAAGTACACCATCAAGAGCGGTATTGAATCGCTTGAACGTCGGAGTGTCCATCAGCTCTTCCAGACACACGCTTAGCTCCATTAACTGTCGCTGACGTTTCTTCTCTTTCTTCGGTGGCCGCGAAGCTGCCACACACAGCAACATAAACGTTTTTCCAGTGAAAATGCACAGCTGAATTTATATCACATGTAAACATCAGTTGTGCTACGACAAAAATGGACATCAACACCCACTGCAATGTTCTAAGGAACAATCAAACTGTGAAGAAACAAAAAAGTGTATGTAACCAATTGTTTTTCTCTGCTTTATTCTTTCTATTAAGCAGATACTTTAATCAATCTCCGATGCCAAAAATCAGCAAAACAGTTGCACGAACTTCACAAACCTTCTGGCAATGACGCATTAGAAGCATCACTACTGGTATCGTCGGTTGGTAACCGTCGTCTAAATTCAGACCGCAGATTTGAATCACTGAGGTTGCTGTTATTGTCATCGCTGTCATTGTACGTTACATGCTGGTTACGACGCCGCTTTACACGCTCCGTGAGTGACGTTGCATATTCACCATATACCTCTTGCATCTGTGCCATCGTCAGTTGGTCATCGTATTCAATGTCAGAATCATCCAGCCGAGCTCGTTTCAAGCCTACAATTCACCAAAAATAAGTTAATTCATCAACACACCTCTAAATCAATAACTCACCCCTACCAGTGCTCACCATAGCACATGTGCTGTCAAATGGTGACACATATTTATCTGCACAGTGACACACCTGCCTCTCTGTCTTCTCAGCAACAGCTGCTACTGGTTTACTCACTATGAACAGCTGAGTTGACAAGGAAATTACAACAATATGTAAACAATGTGCACATATATGTAAAAAAAATTTTTATTACAAATGTCAGCCATCAACTACTTTCAGCATCATGTATAACTGGAATGTGCACAACAAGCACATGCTATATATTACATACATGTCTCAGGAGACAGATAAGTCTGTCACATACTTCGCCTCGTTGAATATTTTTGCCTATGTTATGATAAATTTGGCTATCCAACTAGATATAAGACAATATTTATATATAATAAGCAAATGTACCATGTGCGTTAAATGTGGTATATAGCAACAATGAAAAATCGGACTGGAAGTAAGCTAATATAATGTGTTTCTCCAAGTGTAAATATATGCTCAATAACTACTAATTTCCTTTTATAATGGACTTATTATGTTTCTTCTGTACCAATCATATGGACCCGGAACAGTTGACATAATATAAATGGGTTAATTTTTTTTTTCCAAAATATGTCTCTTTAATTATCAAAATGCAAATAATATACAAATAAAAAGTTACATCAAATACATGCCTCTTGGTTCATCTTTCGTTTTAGACAGTTTTAATGTCAGCTTCTGACTGTTTTCAGAGCTGACAACATTGTATATCGGTGCAGCACCTTCATATACATCAAGACGATGCTTTCGATGTTCTTTCATCAACATCTCATCAACTCTTGTCACTACAAATCAAAATTTCAGAAAGGTAATCATTCATCTGCACCACCACTGTTGCTAGACAATTCAATGCAATTAAAGTAAACAAGAACTGCTCATGGCACATTGCACCCAACTACCCATGCACTATACAACTGTTACTGTTAGTAATCACTGAAATCACTTCTGTTTCTTCACTTAATTTTTTAGTCCAGCACATATATTATTACACGATGATGTTTGGATCATGTTATACACATTCTCCGAATTACTTACATTGATGTATCTGAATGCAGGTGAAATTATTTCCAATAAGCAACTCGTAGCATAATTTTAAATACTGTTTTATTCAAATTTAACAACAGCAGCAAACTCATTTTATGGCCATATTACAAGACAACCCTGGTGAGCTGGTAGCAGCTTCATCAAAGAAATGAACTATCACTCACGGTCACTACTCAGTCTACCATTTATTAACCTTCTGCTTCTTCTTCTTCAGACTTCTAAAATCTATTTCAACTACCTTCTTCCACATTATCTTTGGCCTGCAACTATGTTTACTTGTTTAGCACTCCAAATTCATAAAATCCAAACACCTTTTCATTCTCATCCGATTTTATAAAAATAACCATTTTAAATCTGAAAATTTCAATGAAAAAGCTTTTTTGTGCAATAACTTTAATTAACTTACAAGAGTTTAAATTTTCCACATGTAATAGTGTTACAGCGATTTATATCATATTCATAGTTTATATATATTATGTTTATGAAATACACAGCTAACACAGTGCATGAAATTCACTGCTCAAACAGTTAAAGTCATGTGTTACAGTTGCTCACATAAAAGTGGCTAGTGTTATGCAAAATCCTACAAAGCATAGCATAGCCATTATGGACTGCAATCTCTAAGAAACAAAACAGTAACTCACATGCTATTTTTGGCACCATCTCCTGTGGTCTTGTTGTCTAAACATAAAACAACAAAAGAATGACTTTCAAGCTCTGCAACGATTAGTTTTGACATAACAAGCAATATGAAATTGAACTGATACCAGTAAATAAATAAAGATTACTTACTTACTTACTTACTGCATTACAAAAACAGCATATGGCCTTTAAATGTTTTAGTATGGAAAAAGGCTCCTGAGTAGCACTGAAATACTAGACATATCGACACTGAGACAGAACTACCTATACAGACATTAAACACACTATCAAAATCACCATCACCATCATCATTATTATTATTAAATTCAAAACCAGGTAATCTGTGCAGCACAAGTTTACTATCAGTCCCAAAACCCACAAATCAATTGAAATCATAGTCTGAGTGAATCAAATCTACAGTAACCATGTGATCACCTCATACCAAGTACTGACAGAACCTACCCATTATCAATATGACAACACAGGTCCACAAATTTTGTAACATACATTTCACATGACATGTTCTACAAAAAACCAGTGTATGACAAAGGTGAATAAAAAATTCACACCTCATTGTACGTGTGCTTTGCTGGTTCTGCTTTAGTGCTGTAGCCAGCATGTGTTGTATGTGACTAACAACCACACAAAACAGTAACTAGCATTTACACACGAGCACACAACTGGCAATGCAACGGTTTTCAACATATATCAACATTATTTATCTATCATTTGGACGTTTTTAACATCCCCAAAGAGGGCAGTTTCTGCATTTCAAAATGACAATCAATTACTTTCCAAACATGCGCTGAAAAACTGCATAGCATTTCATTTTAAGCTAAAACAAATGCTTTCAAACTCAATTAAGTCAAGTTAAATTAGCCTTGCCATAATAACATTATCTTAGCGGGGCAATTTCCTTGTTTTTGTACAATGCTGCAGCTATTATTCCAGTTTACTTTTTTCATGCAAATAAATTACTACTACTACACTGTTGAAAAATGTGGTCAAGATACTAGGACTCTCATGCTAATGATCATCCTATTTCTAACATAAACAATATTTCTGAACCTAAAAAGCTATTTCTAGCACACATATAAACATACATGATATCATCTCCTAACTTTAATTAGCTACAGACCACTTCATTCCACCGAAACTGCCTTGCTCCACAGTCTACACACTGGATGATTTTTACTGCTCATCTGATTGAGGTAAACCTACAATTATGGTGTCAACGGATCGTAGTTCTGCCTTTAACATGGTCATTTCGGTACATTTAATGTACAGGTAATACAATCAAAGCGACAATTCACGAGTTCTTTCAATGTCAACACTTCTGCTTCTGTAGATTCGTACTATGCTGGCGCACTGTCTGTACTCTGTGCTCAACACAAATCAGGCTGAGATCCAAAAATCTATCTGGAGGGAAACTAACAATTATTTTTAAAATAAATTACCACTGATGCAGCGTGTACCTTGACGTCAGATCTGAGTGGTTCACAGACAACACGAGGTGACTGTGCCAGCTGTGACGATGTATGGTGCTCCTGGACTGAAGTCTGCCCTGCATATCGACCATACTGAGCAGTCAGCATAGCAGTTCCCGCAGACTGGTCTGGCATCACAGCTGGGGCAGCAGCCGCTTGTGCTGGTGAACACGCTACACCAACAACACAGTTCATTTCACTAACCAACAAAAGTATTTACATATCAACAAAAGCGAGTAATCCTATATAATACAAACCGTCAATACGTAATACTGCAGCAGAAATGCACAGCAAGCTCAAAGCACAATTTCTCGTACACCTTGCAGCTTATGTATCAGTGAATACAGCTTTAAAGGGCTTTAAAAACCATCATTATGTGTAGTAGCCACAGTAAGTGCAAAAGAGCTGTCAAGGGTGTGTGAATCTGTGCATGTGCACTTCTGTTTATCTGTTTGTTTTTATTCAGCCAACAGAAACCTGGCCTGCTCAAATTAAGTGGTTAAATACAGAATGTTCCCAAAATGGCCCAAATTTGGACACGCCAAATACAAAGTTGGTAACTGTACAGAATTTATCAACACTCTCAGGAAACAGAATTACTCAACATAAGAAACTGAAAAGTTATTGCATTAAAGTAGTAGTAATTCCGTTCGTTCAGCAAGGAAGTCAGTGTTACAAACTGATAATGAAAGAAAAACAGCATTAACTGAACGCTTACCAACTGGTGTATTCACTGCCGGCTGGCCCACTGTCACTGTCTTTCCATGCTGAGTCACCCCATTCATCGAGTATATATAATCTAACACATAATGAAGTAGGATGTTGATTGAAATTACATGGTAGAGTGTAGCATGACCAACCATATACTGCCCTCAGCCACATCTGTCTGGAGCAGCCACTGCCTCTGAGTATTGAGTACTCAAGCACAGGCTATAGGACTTCCACATTAAGTGCTGTGTAGCTGGTGTACAACATGGACTGCACGGTCTGCACCAATACTTAATGGTCCGTCTATTATGACATCCCAATATCGTGAAGTCAGCATGACTTTGTTCTGTGTAAGGTTCTGCATGGTTTCAGTGCTGAATATATATGACTTTGAGATATGACGTGACCCTTTTCACTTTTCAGTAGAAGACAAAAATGGGATATATGCACTGCACATGTACATTTGAAATTTCATGACTATTGGTTTAGTTATTCAAAAGTTAACTTAACATGTCTGCAAGCATACTAGTTACTGACAAACACACAGCCACAAATAAATAGAAACTTCCCACTGTCCAATAACAATGCAGACTGAACTAAATATATACATATGCACTTCCAACTGAACACTTTGTAGTGATAGATGACAATAATTATATAAGATTAAACACTGCATATTCTTAAAATTCACGAGCTAAACTGTAAACAAATATGACCAGCAATCATTCAAACATACACCTTATGTTTTAAAATTGAGCATATCCAGTGTGGCAATTAGAAAAAAAATCCAAAAAATTCAATACTAGATTTGATGGATATCATAATGCTATTACCAGCACTGCTGCATGTCTGCATGTGTGATGGATATCCCATGCCTTGCGGCTGGTAAGTCATTTCATGATAACCATCATATTGTCCATTATGCGTTGGCTGGAAGCCCATCACTTCACCTGTGGATCTACAAGCAATCACACCTAAACATTTAGCAAGGTATCATCATATTCGACACTGGCTTTACCTCATGGCCAACCAGTTGTCTTTTTCTCTACACATTTACCAAAGTATTCTAGCTGAAATGCATTACAACCTGTCACCAGCAACACTGTAAAATTGTCGAGATAACCTGGCTAGTGACTACAGTACAGCATGTAGATATGTAGAGTATCTAAGCGAATCTCTAACCGGCTGTAGTTTGCAACCTTAAACCTCATTAACTAACCCGAATAGTCAAAGATGGTCGGGG
>Ga0209145_1000242_pt1 | contig 11073 bp, 5 predicted proteins | sample WorMetfiPIANOSA2_FD_187396 | JGI IMG/M metagenome (GOLD analysis project Ga0209145, IMG submission 187396) | Marine gutless worms symbiont microbial communities from Max Planck institute for Marine Microbiology, Germany - Olavius filocauda... | ecosystem: Host-associated > Annelida > Digestive... | reverse complement strand
ATCAGAATCAGAATGTAAATGTTTAACGTGCAATCAAAAACCAACTGGAAGTCAGTTTTGTCTACTGCACGAACCAAACTAAAGGGTTAATGGAAAAACTAAAAACAAAGCCATTGAGCAGACCAGTCAGTATCCGTAAAGGCAGTCCAATGAAAGGGGTGGGGTCGGCGCCCGGCGGGAAGATAGATTTGCTTTTTGAAAAGACTCTCGAGGCACGCACAAGACCAAGACAGTAAGGGCAAGACCAAGACCGAGACAATGAGGGTCAAGACCGAGACCAAGACAAAGACAGTGAAAAAACTGCCTCGACTCGAGACTGCCTCAAGACGGACAGACAGATAGACGTCCATCCTATATCAATAACGTGCGCAGTATGACTGACGCACGGTGTCATTTTTACAAAATAAAAAGATAAAAATTCGGGAAATTTCATTTCGGTAAAATGTGGAACTTGCAGGAACTTTGCTTGAAAATTCACGTAAAATAATGAAAAGCCGCGCAATTTTAACGTGAATTTTCACGTCAAATATGATAATTCGCACTGCGTACGTTACGTGAATATTCACGTAAAATAGTGAATAGTTGAGGTAACTTTACGTGAATTTTCACATAAAATAAATTTAACGTTAAAAATTGTGTTCGTGTATCACTCTTACTGATATTTATCAAATATCTATTCTATGGTACGATGACATTTGGAAAAATCAAAATACGTAAATCATTAGTTTATTGATATTTCTTAGTTCATCATGTTTTGCCAGGATATAAAGTCGGAGAATGATATTTTTGCAAAAAACAGCTTGCAAGATAACCCAAAGAAGTATACTACATCTCCGATGGTGACTGGTACTTCAGTTCTTGGGATCAAGTTCTCTGATGGCATTGTCATAGCAGCGGATACGTTGGGATCGTATGGCTCTCTTGCGAGATATCGTTCGTTGTCGCGAATTCTGAAAGTCAACGACACTACCGTAATGGGAACCGGCGGAGATTTTGCCGATTTGCAGTTCATGAAGTCAGTTATTGAACAGAAAGTCATTGACGAAGAATGCCTTGAAGACGGATTCTCATATTCACCGAGGTCAATATACAGTTGGCTTACAAGGGTTATGTACAACCGTCGTACTAAAATGAATCCACTCTGGAACACTGTGATCATAGGAGGATTGCAAGATGGAAAGCCATTTCTGGGATATGTTGACAAACTGGGCGTGGCATACGAAGCTCCATCTGTTGCTTCTGGTTATGGTGCATATATTGCCCAGCCTCTGCTGAGAGATGCTCTTGATAAAACTCCAGCTATGTCTGAGGCTGAAGCACGTGATGTGATTGCACACTGTCTCTCAGTGTTGTTCTACAGAGATGCACGTTCGTGGAATGAGTACGAGCTGGCTGTTGTGACAAAAGACGGAGCTTCAGTTGAGGGACCTCTAACGTGCAAAACCAACTGGAACCTCGCTCTTAATGTTTGCGGCTATGAGTGACAGCTGTATTTCTAGTTATGTTTGTCACATTTGTGAAAATACTGTGTTGTGTTGGTTTAAAAGTACCTACAATGGAAATTGAGCACTTTAGCGCTTATGTTAATTAGAACATTACAGAATTTAACAGACTTGAACTGCATTGCTGGATTGATGATACTGTTAAACACTAGTGTTTGTAAAATAGTTGGATTCTGTTTTGTTTAAAAAAAAGATTTTTTGGATATGTGGTGTTGCCATTACCTATCAAATAGGGACCTGCGAAGGTTCGAGATTCGATTCGAATCCGATGATTCCGATTCGATTCGAATCGAAAGTGACGGGCCGATTCGAAATTTTCGAATGATTCAAAATTTTCGAATCAGCCGTACCTGCCGTCATACCAGAAACCACGCTCACTGTTCAACAAAAAAACTTCAACCGTTGCATCGTTGTAATTGATATTTATTTTATGTTTATGTTTTTAACGTGAGTCAGTCACACTGCACACGTTATAGCTATAAGCTGGATGTCTGTCTGTCCGTCAGTCTGTCTGTCTCTCCGTCACACGCTGGTAATGTGTCGAAACGGCTCAACTTATCGTCAAATACTGTCTTCACTGCCTGGTAGCCCCGTGATTCTAGTATTCTGAGGACCAAACTTTTTCCGGAATTTCAATGGGAACACTCCAACGGGGGCGTTAAATGCAAGGGGTAGGAAAAGTTGCAATTTCCAACAAATATCTCGCTATAGCTTGTAAACGGTTGAAGATAGATGGGTATATGCTGCAATGCGTTTGACCAGCATTGAATCCTCTTTCCATCCATGTAACACTTACTGCGATTGTTCCAGGGGCGTACCCAGGGGAGGCCGAAATGTGCCTTAGACTCTCTTGCGGTAGCCAAATGCCTCTACCCGGAAAACGGGTGACGGCAACGACATACCGGCGTGACTCTCCTGAGGTAGCCAAATTGTGCCTTAGGCTGACTGCAGAAACTGACGCACGTTCCATTGGCGATAGCCATCCTTCTCGTATGTTTATGTAGAGCACTGTGATAGTGCAACATTGTTACAATTTGTTTGAGGAACCAGGAAAATCCGCATATCTGTGTTCGTCATTGAACAATGAACACGTAAAGGATTACACCATGATTCGATTTGAATCGTACCCGCCGATTCGATTTGAACGAAAATTTCCGATTCGCAGGTCCCTACTATCAAAGTCATCAAAAAGATTAAGTAAGTAAGAGAATTGATACACAGTTCATGTTAACAAATAAAAGTCACTTAGCACTTCAGCATCAGTTAAACAAATGTGCTTTCAACCGACTCTTAAAGCACACAGTAGGGAAGCCCATCACATGAGTAACCCATGAACCTATTTCGAGATCAAAATGCACCTCAGTGAAGGGGGTTTGAATGGCTATCGTGACAACGGTATCGAGAATGAGGTGCGTTAGCGAGAACGAGGCTTGTGGCCTAATTCCGTACGGTTATAGACAGTAGCGCTTGTGCGATAAACAAATGAATCATTTGTCCACAGTGACTCATTAGGCCTAGGAAGCCCAAAATTGGCACAATGGAAGCTCACCACACGAGTAACCTGTGAACCTATTTAGAGATCAAAAGTAAAGGTCACCACTCACCAGGCCGATTAATGCAGTTAGATACATTGCTGCATATGGAGATCCGCTGGAATTCCCGTGATTGTGAAGGTATGAAAGTGAAAGTATATTTCATTAAGTAAGTAACAAAACCATACACACGTTGATGTAAAGTGAAAGTGAAAACATATTGAGTTAAATAACAAAACCATATGCAGGTCAAGGGCATTATAATTTTCTCAAAATTGCCTTGTTAGAGCTAAGATCCGTTAGTCAATTATTTGATTAAAAAGTTAGTTGATTACCTGACAATTAATCGGCTAAAATTAATCGATCAATCGTCATTTAATTGAATATTCGTTGACTTAAAATTATTTGTGTGTTGTAAACCCAACAGTACCATAATGCACTGCACAGACAAGTCTCTGCAGACCGTACTGCAAGACACTTAGGTGGAATAAATTAAATAATGGACGGTATGGTATGGTATAGTAGGGTTTAACGTCCCCATCGACACATTATAGGTCATTTCGGAGACGATTTTAATAATGGACGGTCTTCATCTTGTCATTTTGACTTGATGCTCACTTACATGCTCAGTTACACGAAACACTGATGCAGTTTTGACATCATATGACAACTGCAATTGCAGAGTTGTTGGCAAAGTATTTATTTAACAACGATTAATCATTCAAAAATTTTAGTCGACTACCGGGTAAATAGATTTTCAGTGAGTGACTGCACTTAAAAAGTCAAGATGCTGTGCCAGTGAAACTTGTCAATGAAGACGGTTTTTGCACATACTGTTTGCACACATCATGTGACATATGTTCAGTTTCAGTTTGTGCACTATGCATTAGATCAGTTTTACATGTTAGCCATCTGTTTAATGACTACTAAAATGAAAATGAAATATACAGTAATAGGCTATTACTGTATAGCCAATGTCAATGGAAGCTCACTTCATATGTTACAGAGTGTATTTAATACAAAAAATACTTGCTAAACATGTGAACTTGCAACAACAACTACAGAATATTGCAGCGAGACAGTAAAACATCAGTTCACAAGAAAGCAACTTAGTATCGACAACAAACCACACAGAAGCAAAGTTGTCATTGATACAAAGCTATTAACAACAAGCAGCACTGCTGAAATCAACAGCAGATGCAAAATTTACTACACAACAAGTATCGTCTGTACATAATGAAATAACCTAAAACCAAATTATCAATCCAAAAATTGTCAAAGGTACAACTGACCAACAACAACTACCAACAAAGCATTGCCCCTTTGACCCAGGAGGCATTATGCAATAAACAACTTAATAAATATGTAAGATTGGTTCTTTACATTCATCTTCTTGCTTTCTGTACGGTCAGAGAACTTGACTATGCCTAATGCCTAGATAAGTCGAAGTTGTGTTGATTGTATTAAATTCAGCATTCTGTGATATCCCAAAGTTGACCTTAAATGACCTTTCTTTGCATCATAGTTGCCTAGCTAATTTATATATAGTTAAAAAATTCCGATATTCTGAGAAGGCAGTCTAAACATGTATCATACTCGTACAACATTGACACATGTTGTAAAGTGTGATGTAATTCTGCTTAAAACGATTGCCAGCAGACATACACTGTGCCACAACATAACCCAGTTACAACTGAGCATCAGTTTTATTCAGTAGTAAGTTTGTTTGTTGTGATATGAATGTGTAGGCTACTGTGTAGTGAGTGACATACATCTGCAAATAATAGGCTACTAATCACAAAGACAAGACATAGTCTGGGATTATTCATCAAGGACCAGTATTTTAGTGTCAAGGATCAAGATAAGGACTAACAACACTACTGAGCCAGGGGCGTGTGTAGACCTACATGGTTAGTGGGTGCCAATAAGAAACCAGAGGGGGCCTGACCACGCACATAGCCAGACTATGCCGATCGGGGAAGGGGGCAAGTGTACTAGTACAGGCCTACTCAACTAACCATCGTAATCAGTCGGCGCCACAATTTTTAGAGTGGGAATATAAAACAATGCTGTGCGCGGAGCCAGCAGAAATTTTTTGTTTCTACCCTTCACTTGTGACATTCGGAGGTACATTATTTGCAAATAATGCAAAAATAGTCCATTTTAGCTTTTACATATATTTACGGGGGCATTGAGGCCACAATGTTTTTGGCTATGTGCGTGGTCAGGCCCCCTCTGGTTTCTTAGACATGCCCCTGTGCAGAGTGGAGCGGGTCTGAAAATTGAATGAGCGGGACATGAAAAAATACAGTGGAGCAGAGTGGTGAGCGGGGGTTACAGAACAGGTGTGAGTGGTGAGCGGAAATTTAGACCGCTCCCGCTCCGCTCACATGCTCTGGTTCGAACGAACCCCCTCTGCTATGGAGGGGTTCACCAGAACCGCCTGTTGTATCAAAATAAATGAACATTTGAGGTCTATTTCGTAACCAAAAAGCAACCACACAAAATAAGCAGGTGTCCATAACTGGTTCCTGGTACCTACATTAACAAGTACAGTGTAGTCACATTTTAGGCTTATACAAAGCAGTTCGCTATTGCAAGTGCAACTAATTCACAATGACCACAAAGTATAGTCCACGCCAGTCATTACCAGGCTTGCAAATCTGTATAATTATGCAGAAGATTTCTTCGGAGCTGTAAGACAGCTCAAGTAGGCTATACTGCTGCTGCTAAAGAAGGCCGGGCTGGATAGTTCATCGTCATGCCATCGCCGCTCCAAACTACCAACCGTGTCCAAGGTTTTGGAAGGGCTCGTGTTGACTCTTCTAAGCCCTCATCTGCTCGGTACCGCAACTTTACCCAGTTCCACTCAGTCTGCATACAGGAAGGGGCAGTCCATACGGATGCACTGGACGCTGTACGGCTTCCTCACGGCTACAAGCAGGTTAACGTCATTATAGGTTTAGACTTGTCTACTGTCTTCGACACAGTCAACCATGAGACCATACTGCACGTCTGCCAACCGAGTTCGGTGTGACAGGAATGCCGCCGACGTGGCTCCGGTCCTATCTTGAAGACGGAACCATGCAGTTTGTAAAGCTTGGCCAACACTAGTCACCAGCGTCAGCCTCAACGTCGATGGCCCATAGGGATCCGTACGGTACTGGGACCTTTTCTTTTTGTTGTCTATTGTAGTCCAGTTGGCGACATCATATAAAAGACCACGGCGTGTAGTACAGCCTCTGGTCAACCCCTCATTGAAGCGACCGTGCGTCTACGTCGTCTGTGATTGATTATATGGTCCTGTCACCAGATTTCCGGATTCAATTCCTACCAACGTTGCTCTTCATCTGCATGGGGATGGACTTCCGAAACTGACTGCCTGACAGAAGAGTGCGGGGTGGGTATAGCCAAGACGAGGCCCTGACATACACTGCACCTACTTGCGTCACCTCTCACAATCACTATTCATTGTATCTACCTAACACCTCAAATTTATGTTATATCATGCTCAAAAAAGTACAAAATTAGCATATAATTTAATGAAAATGCTTCAGCTTCCCCAGACTCCCTACCGAGGCTCTGCCCCTGGACACCCTGACGAACCCCCCCCCCAAATCCTGGATCCGCTGCTGAAACATAATATTCATACACACAGCAACAGCACTGCAAAAACACTACTATACAATACCAAAATCCATACGCACACTGTCCCAAAGAAAAGTAAACCATACGCTATTTTAATTTTGTTCCATTACAATTCTGTGTAAAACAATACTGGTAGATGACAATGTGTATAATAAGTCAATAAGCATTGGGCAACAGATGATGAAACAGACTATTTTCAACAGCATGGGTCCACATTATCAGAAATAACAAGAGTAGAGTGTATGCTCTAGAGTATTAGCATTGCCTGAGATACAATCAGCAGTGAGAATTGTCTTTCAAAACTCCAACCGAATGTCAAAAATCACAAAATAACACTATCTATCGTACAAAAGCAAGGCATACTTTTCTGAGCCACTCTGTACACACAGTAACAGCTTGTTTATCTACAATCATGTGACACCATACAAAGCATGTTAATGTACCTATATATCAGCTGTGAATATACAAACAACACTGGTCAAACCATGCCCGTATGGCCGTGATCACTAGTTCATCAGTTTCCAGTGTTGTTATCAAGGACTTGTGGTCTGAGGACAAGGACAATTGATCCTTCTTGTGGACAAGGACTTTCCTCAAGGACAACACATTTGGTTACAGTGAAGAATGGCTTACTTACTGATATCAGAAAGTAATATCTGATATCAGTAAGTGTGCCATTCTTCACCGTAACCTCATGCACAGTGGTGGTGACTGAATTTATGGACTTCACGTGATCATTTATAACAGATTTATGCAGAATGTGGAGTCCTCAACATTTTGAGACTTTCTGGTCCAAGGACAAGACATTAGTCCTCGAGGATCCTCGAGAACAAAAACTTTCCTTGAGGACAACAACACTGTCAGTTTCTCACATTTACTGCAAGATGTGCCTTCACCTGACACATGTGATAAAAATATATCACACATATTGGAACTGAGAAATGCCACAATAAAGACAATGTATTCAGACACCTGAACATCCGATATGATATGGCATGGAAGTCACAGATACAAACACACTGCAGTTACAGCAGACAGAACTAAACTCTATTCTTGACATAACTTAACAAGAACTGATCGGGTAAAAGAACCGTGACACTGATGTTTTCTTCACTGGGATTAATACCAACACTGTAGATCAGAAAACAGTTTATGGTGCTGGGTTTGATCAGATTTACAAAAGAACAACTTAGCCCATTGTTATTTCCCAGTTGGATCAAGCTGAAGTTAGTCAGTCAACTACAGTATTTTCCAGACAATACTCTGCATGATACTCCTTAGCTTGCCAAAAGTTGTGAAAAGTTAACACATGCTGCATCATTCTACAAGCTACCGTCAACTTGTGTTATAGATAAACTAATGTACTGTTGCAGGAACCAGGTGTACTAACAGATGCAAACTGAAGGTGCCTGTTTTTATCATTGACTATGTAATGCACGGTCGGCCGATTTTTTTCGTATTACCGGGCACTATAACACTCATTTATGATTTACACAATGCATACAGCTGCTCCCAGCAACATATTAACAACACATGGAAGGAAATGTAGGGAATGCAATGTTACCAGAACTGTTGGCATACTGGCCTAGTCAGTTAAAGGTGCTGGCCAATGATTGGGCTGGCCATCCAGCCAACTTGGGTCGTACTCGTATGCTAGCTGAATTGTGGTTAACCTTTGCTTGCTCAAAGTGACACAAAGGGGACTAGCTCCCTCGCAACAGACCTAGCTGTCTATGCGGGCATCTTCTTCTTCTATAGCTGACTACTAGTACAACTGCATCAATGCAAGATTATAAGACGGAAGACATTCACTGAGCATACAGACAAGTTGAGACAACATGTGAAGTGTTTTGGAGATGATCAACAAGTATTTGTCTAAAAGTTTAACAAAAAACATATCCAGATTTATAAAATAAATGCTTGCATAAAACTACTTACTACCCAAGCAATGAAATTAATAAATAAACCAGAAAACTCTCTCCTCCTCCAGGGCTGATCACACCGTGCTAATGCCCTATTTCACAATGTTGAAAACTGAGAAATTCCAGGAACAGATCACCCCGACATCTAATCAATTGTTTCTGTCCCAACGACTACTCCATGAAGAAATTTCATGAAAAGTCATTCTTAACTTTTCACTAATGCTGCTGCCAGATATACCAATAAACAAAAACCGACATAGAAACGTAATATAACATAACGTAATTTGGCAGAGGTACTTGAGACAAAATCGAAAAAGTTGAGCAACAGAAAAAACGGACATCTGTCAAAATTGACAGCTGCAGTTCATCAAAGCATCAGACGCTAACAGATGTAGCAGGCCAATTACGAGTACGTATGTGCTGCTGTACAGTATGTTCATTATCACACAATGGCCATATTTACCAGCCATCAACAAATAATAATAATAATAATAAACAGACATTTCAAAACGCCAAATTAACTTAAAAAGTCGCACAGGCGCGCGCAGTGGTTATAACCAAGTACATGCTAATCATGTTCCATTCACAGCCAGGTGAAACTGACAGAAGGAAACTGGTATTAAATTTCACAAGCCACTGATGTAATACTGCTGTTTATTTAATTCAAGAAACCCAAAGCAGGTAATTTTTTTGGCACAATAACTGTTTGCCCTTTGCTATACCAGTACAATTATATATTTCAAAAAGCAAACAATATTCAAAATATTTTTCACATGTTGCCTATTAGTAAGCACTATGCTTCCAGATTACCAAATTCACCCTCAATGACTTTGCAAAACCTAAACTGGACTCAAAAAAATTTGTGCTTTACAATACCTTCCAACAGAACAACACCATAAAATATATAAATATATATATATATGGTGGCACATAATTCTGATCACAACACGTCTAGTCACATACAACAGTAAATGCAGTGGATGTGCATATTAAATTACACTGCAGTTGACCTCAAACATCACAGTTGACCTCAAACATCACCAGATCTCAGCAGATAAATGTATTTATAACCTACTAGAGTACAAACACAGCACTAATACATGTCACACACACATACAGAGTAAAGCCTCTTACAACACCTGTAATGCTCATGGTTATTAGTTCTTCTAATAATTCACGCTTTACCCTGTAGTCTTGCACTAGATTTATCTAAATTTTTGTGCAATCTCTAAAATATCTCATGACTGTTTTTGTAACAACAGGCAACTGATTGTGCTAGTACTTACACCAGTTATAACTGCAAGCTCTGCACTGTATTATGTATTATTAATATTATCACACATCATCTTCTTATGCCGACATGCCAAGACACTAGGCTTAAACTTGTCCTATGTGGATAATGTGGTACATACCAAGACTGGCTAAAATGCCTACCTGATCTTGTGATGACTACTTTTGAAATGTAATGATGTAATGCAAAAAGACGCATCAAACAACTGCTTTGTTGCAATGCACATATGTAGCTCTGCATCTGGCACTCTAGACATTCGAAAAGTATTATTATTTTGCTATTAAGAACAAAATAGTTCTCTGTATACTGATAGTCTGAATAAAAAGGTCAATGTGTCCATCATTGAGTTCACTTCATCAACAGGAACTTTTTTCTAAGCTATATGACTTCCAATTAAATACAATTCGTGATTTCCATGATGAATTCTGTTTTAAATGAATCATCATGATGTCAGTAGAAATGCAAAGTGAAGACTAAGACAAAAGAAAACCCATCACTGACAAATAAAAAGGGATAAAACTTACATGACATAGATGATAGTACAAGACCTGTTCTAGAAAAACGTTTGGGATTGCAAAATCCAGTTTTTAACATGTCAAATGCTATTTCTTACTTGTACTGAAGGAAAAGATTGCTTTATCATATGTTGAAATATAGATTCAAATTCAAAACTATAAATTTACCCATTACATCTTAAAAACTAACAGCAATGTTGCCACTGATTCTGTTTGGAATGCTAATTTTTAAAAATGCTGAAATGTTATCAGTCCACATTTTGTTAAAATGTGGGCATCCTACAGCACATATGACAAGAATTCTTACAGTGCACAACAACAATAAAAAGGACTGCAGTGTCTATATCAGCAACACTTCTTCCTGCGACCTTCACGTGGTGGCTTCAACTTTACCGTGTCGTTTGTCTGTATCCTTAGCTGCTGCTCTCTTTTTGTCTTCAGTACCTGCCTTGTAATTGCGGTAAACATCTGCAAAAGCAACGTTTGCATATTTAGTTCAGACATTAAGAATAACTTTTAAAAATTAGCCCCGTACGGGACTGTGGTCGACTCCTCGGAAATCTGAGACCCTTCCAAGTTCGTAGTCACATCAGTTCGTAGTCTCCGCCAACGTACTTCCTGTATCTGTCGAAAAGTTGCCAAAATCGGAAACCTCTCTCAGTA
>Ga0209145_1000241_pt1 | contig 11148 bp, 3 predicted proteins | sample WorMetfiPIANOSA2_FD_187396 | JGI IMG/M metagenome (GOLD analysis project Ga0209145, IMG submission 187396) | Marine gutless worms symbiont microbial communities from Max Planck institute for Marine Microbiology, Germany - Olavius filocauda... | ecosystem: Host-associated > Annelida > Digestive... | reverse complement strand
TCCAGACCAACATCACTGATTAGAAGTGGCCACGGAGGATGAGGGATGATGCAGTTTTACGTCGTGCACTCCCTCTAGGTCGAGGGCTAGGACGAGAAAAAATGAAAACCAGTCATCAAAATTTGCATAGTGAAGAGAAAACACAATAAAAGTTATTCATTCACATTTTGCACCTAATATGACATTTTTAGTGCAATACTGCGAACTGAACAGACACGATTTCCGCAACACAACATCGACTAGAACAAACTAAGACAAACAAGCTAACAAATACACAACATAAAAACACAATGCAAAAATTCTAATTTTATCAATTGCAACATACCCGTACCATATATGGAATGATCTAACGATGCCGATTATTTTGGATCTCAGCATGTGTCTAATGCCTAAAACGAAGATTGTTTATAAAAGATATTAAATGCATTTTACACACATACCATAATTCAATTTACCAGGATTTAATGCCTATCCGAGCCAACACAGATACAAACTGGCAAATCATCATTTGGATAGGCAAGGTATTATTCACCCACTTGGCCAGTGTTGTCAAAAGTAGATGATTTTGTTACTTTGTAGAAAGTAGAAGTAGTTTAAAAATTTTCTACTTTCTATAAAGTATATCAGAAAAAAAATCTACTTGAGTAAGTAGAAGTAGATAGCTGCATTCGAGCTACACATTTATTGCAAGCATATACTGACATTACACTGTTATCGCTGGTTACAGGAGTTAGTCTTTTACTGTTTTACAGAAGATGCTTGTTGCTGTTTGCCAGCAACTGCTGCATAAAATGCTCATTCGCCCAGCTGCACTAAAGAGTCTCTCGCAAGCAGCACTCGTGGGCAACAGTGTTCAACTTAATAAAAGTTGACTTCAGAGATGGCCAGTCCAGTGATCCAAGGACGCCAAGGTGTCGGAGTCATCCCGTAGGTAGTTTCCAATGATGTCATCAGCGTTGATGCAAGGTTTTTTGCCTGTTGGCCATGGAAATTTAAATGCAGCTGCACTCAACCGTCCTTGGATTAGGCCATTAAGACAACATCCGATCAGACTAAAAATCAAATTTTTCAGGAAATCCACAGAAAGCTGTGATTGGTCCAACAAAGTACCATGCTAAAACATCTAGGCTAATCATCTATAAACTGACACTGTATAGAACTTACTCGCAAAACTTAAGAAGTGCGCACGTTTCTACTTCGGTAACAACATGTTTGCGAGCAAAAGTAACTAAGTAGAAAATAGATATTTGCCGGAAAAAGTTACTTCGTTACAAGTAGAAAGTAGTGTGTAAAAATCTACTTTGTAGAAAGTAGGTTACTAAGAAATCTACTTAAGTAGAGTAACAAGTAGATCTACTTGGTTACTTGACAACACTGCACTTGGCATGACAAAAGTACATTATTCAGGTTAGAAAAAATGATGGCACTGACAGCAGTTACATAGCAGCCCATTATTCCCTTTTGGCAGTTTGAGATGACAAGGATCGTATCCAATTTCACCAGCATATCTACTTTGACTGAACTGAATCCAATGAAATGTACAGTGCCACACAATATGCTTCAACAATATTCTGTAACCACAGCCAGCAGTGTAGTTGTTAGCTCAGCTGTACAGCAACAAGATGATTGAGTGTGTAGTTTAACGTCCCACTCGACACATAATAGGCCATTTCGGGGATGAGTCTTTCTAGCCAATCACTTGACTATGGTACAGACAAAACAAACCTACAACAACCAAGATAAACACAAGCAATCCAAAGATATACACAAGAAACCCCAAAAACTAAACCTAACAAAACCAAACTAACCCTGGTTTAGTCGCCTCTTACGACATCCAGCCAGGAAACAGATCTGGCCTATTCTGTACATCAAAGAAATATGACTCTACATTTAGTGCTATGTTATTCAAGATTCGATTCGCTAGTGAATCAATTTGTTAAGAAATCGGAATCGATTGGTGTGTTTTGTTTTATTTTGTTTATCGATTTATGCAGCTGTCGCAGACGTATGTATTGATTTATCGACATGTTACCATCAGAATAGTGAATAGTGAGTAGAGTTTAACGTCCCACTTGACACATAGCAGGTCATTTCAGGGATGAGTCTTTGCAGGCAATCGATTGTGCTGGTACTGACAATGAAACAAGAACCAAATAATATAGAAAAACACAAAATAACTAACCCTATAACAAACAAACTGACAGTTAAGAAAACACAAACACACACACATAAAAAGAAACTAAATAAACCAACCAACGAACTGCTCATATGAATGTGCATATAACTGAGTACAACTGTCATACCTTGGATAATCGTATAATTGTCTACTGGAGGAGAGCGGCTATTACCAGTGGAAGTCTATTGTTTTTGTTTACGTCAAAACTAAGCATTTGTTATAGTTACTGTGGTTGTTCTAGTTGAATGAGATTTAGTCTGCATCGTCACTGGTGAAAAACACAGTATGTTCAAACACTACATTCATGGCATACATGTTCGATTCACACAGCAAAGTGAATCTAAATCTTGACAGAGAGCAATGTGCAAACCCAAACAAAAACTAAACTAAAATACAATCATTTTGGACAGTTCTTTTGAACCTGTACAGAACTCATTAATACAAAAGAAATCAACTAAACTGACAATAATTACGAACTCATATTATGTACTAGGTACAATTGAAATAAATCAGCGATTATCATTTTAGTAACAACTATTAAACAGTGTAATGTTGTAATATGTTCCTGATACTGAATATTATAGAAATAATCGCACGATTATAGCTGAAGCCACACAAGAGTAACGAGATGTAATTAAACAATGAAAAAACTACAAAACGGCTGTATAACACAAAGCTGCAGACAGCACAGTGATCACCGGCAGCCGTGACTATAGACACAGCAAAAAATGTGGCTTTGACGACATACTCAACTGAAATATCATCAATGATGTATGATCTACCATCAGACAGCCAACGTAAAAGGCAGCAACGTGCCTTCCCTCAGAAGTTTGCTGGTGGTTGAAGAAAAGATGAGGTCCAGTGGATGTTTTCAGCACTGGTTGGCGACAGGAAGGCCATCTGGTCACAAAAACTAAGCAACAATTAATCGTACCTCATGGAATTACGTACTTTTCAACCACACCCACCTGCTGTGACCTTCTCCTGTCTAACAGGACACAGTGAGATGATGTTAAATGTTTGGTCTGTCCTGAGAGCAAACTGCAATGGAGTAAAGCTCAGCGCATGTTGGCCAATATTTTGTCAGGATTATTAGTGTGAACGCTTTGATATTAATTTCTTGGGATTGTTTGACAGTGTCTTCCATAATTTGGCTACATTTAAAAATAGTGGTGCTTAAATGTCATCAAGGCTGGGCCTGTTAATATTGAAGATGGCCTGATGCCACATGCTGAGCTGGTATGGTTACACCTTCGTGCAGTCAGACCAGAGGCCCAGGGCAGCCAGGAGTCCTACAGGCTTGGGTTGGTGTTTGGAGAAGCTGCATAGTGTGGTCAGAGAAAGAGGTACTGTATGGGCCTAATGAAAAACTCCATCAATGCTACACACATACATGCACAAAGTGCAGCAGATCACCTTGCAACATGCATATACATTACACATTGTCTAATTATATAAACCTAGCAGTAAATTACATGATCGCATAACATCTAAGCCGACTTCCTGCCCACAGGGGCAAAGTGCAGTGAGTCCCAGGTAGGGTTAGAACGATACCACAGTATGCACCCAATACTCTGCCTCATAACAAAACCAATACCAGAGATTATGTCTTCAGTATTCAGTCACTTATGGCCAATGCATGCATTCAGTACATTTCCAAGCAAATAATAGTCTAATGTAAACATATACATGTTAATATATGAGCCTCTGCATGATGACGGTACATTTCCTATAACTGTGACTATCATTAGCTTCAAGATTCAAAGCAAAGATCTTTTCAGCCTTAATAAAAGTATTTAAAAATGTTAAGGTCTTTTAAGTGTGATGCAAGCAAACACCGTTCCCTTTACATATCCCGTTCCACTTTAAACAAAGCACGCAGTACAGACTTGGATGTCTTTTCATTTCTTATAGTTGCCTGCCTTTGAAGTAACACAGCTCTCGTTAAACAATGCAGCAGTACTGTCATTATTCCCCGCATATATGTTCTATATCTCTCGTGAATGTTGCACAAACTTAGATCTATACTCGTTCTCTATAACTGCTTGGCGTGTTACTTGATGAGGAGATTTTTCACGCCATATCCTTTGAAGTCACACTATTAAACCATTCATTAAACTTGTGAAAAACTTACAGCTAACAGTAAACCAAGCTTGATGAATGTTTGCATGTCTTTGGCCTACTGTCTGGTGGCCTTTTGTCGGTACACCCATCATCCCTGGGTATTGGGTATGAACACAGCTAAGTATTCCCCAATACCCGAATACCGGTATCGTTCTAACCCTAGCCTCAGCACTGAAGCAACTATATGCCTGGTTTATGTTGATCCACCCTGATGAAAGGACGGCCAATACTACAGTTGCATCATACTTACAAAAAAAGAAATGGCTGTAAATCAGTACATAATAGGCAAACAGTTATTGCAAAAATATACATAATTTGTTTTTTTACATTACAAATTCAGAAAAATAAAAACATATGTAACTTGTAAGTGTGTACACATTCTACACTACAAACGTAAACAACACTGACACGAAAACGTGTGATCAGTACAGATCAAATAGAACAGATTACATCAAAATAAAAGCTGCACCACTCACTATATTTATAAGCCCTTTTAACTTGTGCTTCACCATAAAAATCAATCCCCTTGCATGGTTTGAACTGTATAAATTACTAAAAAAACACATGTTTATCTCGGAAATAAGAACCTTTCTTTGGACAGGGAAACAGAATGCTATTCAGAATTCTGTCTTATTGATACAAAAGGCTAATCTATGATGATGAATGCGTGATTGACTGCATCACGCGTGCAAACAATGAATTACAATTAACAAGAAATAAATACAAACAATTCTAGATGGTGATAATCATCTGTTGAAATAAACACAATCGGCAACATGAATGAATGCCCGACACCGACAATAGATCCAACTCAGTTAACACAGCCACAGAAACATCATGTTTACCCATACTGGTCGCAACAGTTCACACTGCATTTCAAAGTCTGCATACAGCACAAAGCCAGTGGTTGAGGTACTGAGGTACAGATATTCCACATTATGAATGTGAAATATGCCAGAACCCAGAATTCAGTACATTATACAGCTACAGATGCAGCAACAGTTCAGAAAAGGTCCTCATTATCAAACCAGTCAAACAATGACGGGAAATTGTCACAAATCTCGTCACAGTTCCACCGCAACAACTCCGACTGGTCTAAGTTCTGGTCGTTGGTCTGCAGCAAGAACCCAACTGACGGCGAAATGTCCGACTGTGACAAGACAAAATCTTGGCTTGCGAATTTTGGTAATTCATCTAAACGCAAACAACAACTAAGCTATCTATTTATATAAAATAATAATACTAGCAGTAGTACCAGCAGCAGCAGAAAGAGAAAAAGTTCTGATAATAACATCATATGCTTGTTTATGTTACCGTTGACAAGAATCATTTCAAATGCTTGCTGTAGCCATGTTAGAAGGCATTAAAAGCATAATAATAATAAGTAGTAGTAGTAGTGATAGTAGTAATGAAGTTTCACTGCAAAAAAATCAAAGCAGTAGCAAAACGTAATGAATACATGTAAATAAATCATTAAAGCATTTTACAGACAAGCAAGGTAACTGGACATCACTGGAAGCATCAGCACAGCTTCGGGATTTGATCCGATTTGTAGCCAGCAGAATTAGTCTCAGCATTAGTGATATAGGTTGTATGCTGGCAGCATCACGCACGTACAACCTAGATTACCAACCACTCACTCACTCAATCACCGGACCACTTGACCATGATGAATGCTGCTTTAATGTCAATGTGCAGTACAGGTAGTTCACACAGAAGGCGCAGATCTAGGATGGTGTCTATCTTGTAATTTAAATTTTCAAGAGACACCTGAAGTAATCGCATCATTAATGACCAGGTTTTACTCCTGGATCGATGTATTTTACATCAACAACAGTGACATAATCTCTTTCATTAATTTGTTGACTAAGATACAATATTAGTTACAGTGAATTTAGTGTAAATATAATGCCTACAAATATGTTATTTCAACAATTTATCATGATGTGTTACTGTGCACATCGCTAGACGTGTTGTCAGCAGGCAAATCAAATTACATAAATCGCAGATGGGCATCAACCTCATACCGTACACTCTTCACATACAATTTTTGAAATTCAGGTCTTTTGCAGGTCCTGAGAATTCACGTCCAGAAAAAAAATGGGCTATTAGTCAGTAAGTCACCCAAATCAACTCAATTTGTGCTGAGGAATACTCTCATAGTAAATCCTAAAAATCCAAAGTATTTTTAAAAATCATATTCAGAGCAGTTATTTCGTTATTCTGACTTCATAAGAGTTGTAATATTTGTGAGTCAGTGAGCAACGTTTAGCTTATTGTCAGAGTTGAAATACAAACATCTTGTAACAATACCAGATCACTATCACCATAATGAGGTTAGGGATGTGCGGAATAGTACTTTTAGTACCATTACTGTGCTGTGTTGAACGAACTGTGCATACCAGACTTTGATACTGTAGTTAATAAACTTTGACGTCACTCACAACAACAACAAGTAATGTAATTGTGTTCTAAAATCTATATGCTAAACTCGGTTTTGGTCGCGTTTTAAAACATCCTTTATCTGCACACTGAATGCAAGTAAAAGTTATTTTTGTCACTTTTAATCTGAACTGCAGATTGCATGCAGTTTCTATCAGAAAACCGTCGGTACGGATGTCAAATTTTTAGACGGTTCGGATTTATTATATCCGAATCCAAACAGAATTTCGGTTTTCTGCACACCCCTAATTGAGGTCCGTTATTACACAGCAATGTACCTTCTTGTTTCTCGACATTAACAGAGGAAGACGGTGGATCTGATGGTAGAACTGCATCAGTAGTGCACGTCACAGGCTGTGTGATGGCTGCTTCTTGATCTATGTTGTCAGGGCACAGATACACCTCAATTGGACCATTTGCACTCTTCAAATGAACACGAAACTCCTAGTCAACAAAAAATAAAACCTCCACTCAAACACATCTTACATGTGAAATGATCCGTGAAGAATCTGCATCACACCCACTACATGAGCATTTCAGAAACAGCACAGTATTATATCTTCATGCGTGTGGAAACGCCATAAACTCTATGTCTGACCACTGTGTGAGTGTGACAAAACAAAAGATTACACAAGTATTTATTAGATCGCTTTCACAGTGGATAAGAGCTGGTGATCAACACTGCTAAGCAATTCATGATCTGAACTTGCTCATTTTCAAACAAAGCTGCCATTCAATACTGTGTACATTGTATAAACTCTGCCATCTGCACTCTGCAGTGATGTAATAAATTATTTCCAGTTATTACCAAGACATGGTGTATCTTGTGTCTCAATATGAATCACAAAACAAACCTATGCTACCGTGTCAAGTATTATACAAGAGTGCGTCGCCATTAACAGGTACAACAATCAGTGTCGCAATACTGCTGCGCTTCAAACAACTTCGTTTTTGGGCAATGAATAATAAGCGTACACTACACAGACACACACACTGGTTTAACGGCATCTTTACAGGTGAACTGGGTTAGCCAGTTGCCCCTTCACTCTCCATCTAGATTTGTTCCTGATCTGTGTGTTTTCTTCTGACAGACAAAAACATTTTACTTCCCCTTTAACGTGATCTACCATGTCCTCAGTCAGGATAAGGGGAGAGGAGTGGTGAATAAGTGCATAATTCTATCTTTCATTTTATCATTGTTTTTTTTAATCCAACAACATTTAATCCAACAACACCAAATAATATATTTTATGTTATGTTGGTGCAGTTTTGTGGCTGAATGTCCTTTCTGTCACCAACCAGTGCTGACAACATTCACTGGACCTCATCCTTTCTTCAATCACTAATCGACTCCTGAGGGAAGGTACTGGAAGCCATATTAAAAATAATGAATATTATTTTCATTCAATACACTACCTCATCTGGGTCTGAGATCTCGAGTTTTGTCTGTGAAGGTGCCTTGATTGCCACAACAGTCTGCTCATCAAACTCTCTGACGTTACGCACATCACTGCTCGTAACATACGCATATGTATCCGGGCTAAGGCAAATAACGTCAGTAGAAATGGTGATCTGCATCTATTCACTGAGCAATTAGTAACAAGCTGCACTTCTACGATTAATGTCCTTCCAAACATAACTCATAAATGAATGGAACCTCATTCCTCTCAACCAGAGCCTTCTAAACTAAAATCTAGGATATCAACTGTTCCAAAATTCATCAATAAAATGGATCACACCTATTTTAAAAACTCATAGCATTAGGGTCAGTAAAAATCAATGTGAACTATAGCACTAATAAAATAACAAATGCATGCTTTAGTTCATAAATTTTCTACTCTTCACATGACAAGAGCAAAAACAGCAAAATAAAAATATAACTCAAAGGATATTGAGTACTCGACACATTTTTCGTCAGTGTAGTAATACTTGAAGAGCAAACATCTAGTAGCCTGTCAAGCTCATTTTCCTTAGCAGCCAGATCATCATCCCGCACTGCAGGAACACATTCAGCACACACAAACATACTGTACCTACAGTATGTCCAATGCAGAGCAGCACAGCAATGACGAAATAACAGTTGAGAGCTAAAAAAGCTAAAGTCCTTCCTAATCCACAAAGATCCATAGGGCGACGCTAATCTCAAGTTGATTTTCTGTAGCCCATCAGCCAAACACCACAGCCGAAGCTGCAATTCCACGGACACAGGGAGAGTATCTCGTGGAGTGCCTGTTTAGCTCCCAGCTTGCGCCGGTAGTACCAATTTATAGTGCTTGGTAAACAGAGGCACATGTGTGTGTGAACAACTTGCCCAGGGTCGTTACTCGTTACATAAAGCGGGACGACCAGGATTCGAGCCTGTGCCCTACTGGTTGCAAGTCCGACGCCCTAACCACTACACCATGACACACAACAGTTAAGAGAGCATGTGCCAATTTTCGGCATAAAGCAACTCAACATCAAACTATAGCACAGCACTACAGCATTAAGATAACCATGTCGATTGTGGCAATTGGGTTTGATGCACCAAAATGACAGATGTATACAATGTGATCATTCCAAATTGTTGAACAGCTTGTGACAGATCAGATTTATCAGCCTTCAATTCATGAGATTATGCAGCATTAAGATGTACGCCTACTTAATTGTGCAAAAATAGCAATATCACAAAAGCCTGCAGATCAAACCATCCAATCCAATCCAATCAGGGGGTGGGGGGGGGCTTAGTCAGCCCCGAAGGCTGAGACCGCATGGTGGGTCCATAAGCCATCCCCAAAAGAACTCCTAGTAATACACTAGGGACCTATAGGTAATGAGAACCCTGTGATCTTCGAGTGAATCTCACAAGGTTCTGCACTGATTAATGTATAAAGGGTGTAAAATGTAAATGAAATTTTCCACAAATCTAATGTCGAAGTGCTGCACACCGGCTGCACTCCCATATGACATGGGTCACTGTTTCAGGACCCTCCTCACCGCTACTATGTGTTGGGTCGTCTCTGATACCCATTATGTTAACTCCTAGTGAAACACTAGGGACTACAGTATAGTGTGAATCTACGTGATTTCCAAATGGATCTCATTAGATTCTACAATACTTCTAATATTGATTGCAGTTGCTAGTGAACTTTGATGAAAACAGTAATTTTAACTGGTTTCTTGTAAAACATAATTTGTCAAAAACACTGCACACAGACCGGCGCCAGTCCAAAAATGATCCGAGACCGGTCCAGAACCGGTTCGAACTCTAAACTAAGTAGAAGTACTTTGTTACTATACAACATTGTAGTTACTGGTGACCAATGAGCACATGCAAATGAACAGCAAGCACACAACACATGAACAGTGACTACTAATCACATAAGTCAAATCTGACCCACCTGCCATCTGAGACGAACCACTTCGTGAAGTTTGTCCTGATAAATGTGATGTGCTTCCTCTGAATGAAAAAAAACAAATATTTCACTAATTACAATATACATACATTTCACACTACAGTTTCTCCAGTCAGTAAGTATAAAAACCACAGTAAATTTTAAATGTTTACAGCAATATGTAACAATACCAAAATTGTATTAATATTATAGGCCTATTAATAAAGAAATACAATGATTGGTTTCCTACCAACTTCTGCAAAATACATATCATAAAAGTACTTTATTGAAACACAATCTGACAATAATAATTAGCAAATAAGCACATAATAATAACAGTGACAAGAACTAATAGCATTAAGAAATGACATCAATTCCAGTTCACAGGTCATCACACAATCATGGAAACAAGTAAGCAGAAGAACCATGAGACTGCAAGAATGAATGAGTTTGTGTTCGCTCGCCCTCTTATCGAGAGGGTGCTGTATGTCCCCGCCGTCTTATAGAGAGTTAGAGACCTATCGAGAGGGTGCTGCATGTCCCCGCCGTCTTATAGAGAGTTAGAGACCTATCGAGAGGGTGCTGTATGTCCCCGCCCTCTTATAGAGACCTATCGAGAGGGTGCTGTATGTCCCCGCCCATATGACGGACAAAGGTGACAAAACAATACACAATAAACAGTAAATAAACAATAAACAATACACTGAGCAAACCCAGAGAACAGCCGAGTTGGAAGAACAGCGAATGCTTCACTCACAAATACAACTGATTACTGAGCAACTGCCATCAACAGAATGTGTTACTTATTCTTATAAATGGAGTGTCTGCACACTGATCTGCTGACCTCAACTTCATCCCAGTAGTTACAATCTGTCGCAGTACCATACAAGGTGTCAGTGCTTTATAGTCAACAAATACTACACTGTGAACCATAAAAAAGGTGGCAGAACATTTGTGATCATAACTCTGGAAAATCTTGATGGATTTTTATAATTTTTAAACTGTTGTAAGCAGGAAGAAATATTGTATATA
>Ga0209145_1000240_pt1 | contig 11153 bp, 5 predicted proteins | sample WorMetfiPIANOSA2_FD_187396 | JGI IMG/M metagenome (GOLD analysis project Ga0209145, IMG submission 187396) | Marine gutless worms symbiont microbial communities from Max Planck institute for Marine Microbiology, Germany - Olavius filocauda... | ecosystem: Host-associated > Annelida > Digestive... | reverse complement strand
AAAATTATAAAAATCCATCAAGATTTTCCAGAGTTATGATCACAAATGTTCTGCCACCTTTTATGGTTCACAGTGTAGAAACATGTAGACTTGGGTATGAGCTGGTACGAGAGCCTACGAGGCTACGAGTTGGCGTGGGTACGTCTACACTCACACTTGTAATGATTATATAGGCCTTTATATAGGCCTACAGAGACACGTTCATGCAGCAAGGATGGCGATGTGTTTGCCGGACAAATTCGTCTGTACAGCTGGTTCATTGTCGTGGTCGACAACATGTTATCGTCGCTATGCGACCGCCACTGATGCGGTCCCGCTGTGGTTGCTACAGCTGCTGAGCTCGACTGAGCGGCGGCGGCGGCGCCACTATCAATCGACTACGCTCCTTCACGCCGTATATCGACTACTATATCGCCCCACTCGACCGACCGGCAGAGCCACCGCTCACAGCAACACAGTCAGCATCGACGGCGAGCGGCGCAGGTCGTCACGCGGATAGTAAGCAACTCGGAGTGACTTGTGCATCAACATTCAGCAAATGCTACAACTCATTGAGTACATCAGTGCGCCAACAGACTGAGCGATCTGCTAATATCAAACCGTCACCGGCGGCGGTTTTGGCTGCTTGTTTGATGTTTCTCTTCATGAGTCACGATTACTGTCGAGCGTCACGTCGAGCAGCGTTAACTGTCTCAAAGCAACAGGTTCACGTTCTGTCAGTTTCCATCAAGTTTCAACGTCGTGTGCGACTGTAACTAGGGAGTATTGTTGTCATTCGCAGCGGCCGTGACGTAATCATGTCTGCAGAAGTGCGAGACCTCCAAGCGTTGGTCATGCGTGTGCTGCTAATACTGCAAAGCTACCAATCAGTTTTACAAGGTGAGTTATTACAATCCATCGTCAGCGTATCGAGCTACATTATAAAGAGGACATAAAACAATTTTTGTCCGCGCAAACTTTCAGAACCACTTCGCTAAAAGATACGAAATGGGAGTCTTTCTTAGTAGACGCTGCACATTTCCTGAAATTTTTCTTTTTTCTCCACAACTTTTTCAATGTAAAATGAATGTATGACTGCTTAAACATTTTTGATTTGCTTAAAATTGATTTAATCCAAGTCAGAGGAAAAGCCGTCAGCCTGAGCCTTGCAGCTCTGAGCTCGTACCCACTCATGGCCCGCACACCTATAAATCCATTTAATGGTTGAATGACGCGGCATCTTTGATGTCAGTGCCAGCCAATCAGCTGATATCGCTCGGTGAAGCACCTGTTGCTTCAAACTCGCGTGACCACAGCGTTATGCATTATATATGAAGAAAAGACTATTTACCGTATTAATTGGACTAAGATGACAGTTCTGGTGGTGAGAGATGGATGTATGACAGTGCATGCATCCAGCATGAGGCCGGTCGTAACTAAGTCCAGCGGCGGCAGCAATACAAGCAGTACGGTGACGGTTGACATGTCTTGCAATTATTGATGTAATTATTGATGCATCGACAACGTCGTCGTCATCGTTGATGCTCTGGACGACGAAGAGGAGGCTAATTACAATAACGCGTCGCGCTTCTGTACTGGTGTATGTGTGTGTCCTTCTGTCTGTCTGTCTGTCTGTCTGTCTGTCCGTCTGTGTCTCACTGCAACAATGTACGAGCTACGCGTGCGTGCCGGACTGCACCAAACTTGCACCGATCAACGTCGTGTAATATTGACGTTGTCTCTCACGCCATCAACTTTATTGTCTAATTGCTTGTTTGGTTGGCAGCGGTCACACTCTGTACCCGTTGACACAGACACATTCGGTCCGTTCCGTTCGATAGACACTGCCACTCATCATTGAATCGCCCAATGATCCGTCCTCTTGCGCTCACAACGCCTGTCTACAGGAAACTCGTGTCATTTCATTAATGCACTCATTAGCAAATAAATGGCTTTCATTATACAGTAGACTAACAGCGTAGTGTTTATACGAATAGAAAGACTGCAAGTCTGTTTATGTGTTACTGCAGTTGCATGCTGAATCTCTACAAACTCCGATGAATCTAGAGCGCACAAAGATAGTTAAAATAATTTCACTTTTTAGTTACATAATTAAACATTGAAGTCAAAGATATAGCTAATATTGGTTGACCAATTGATGTAGTACAAGGTGGTTTATTAACAACCATACATTGTCAAAAAAGTGGTACGGAGCATGTGTAATAATAATAATAATAATAATAATAATAATACATTTGTATAGCGCCTTGAGGTCCGAAGATACAGAGGCGCTTAAAATGTGTAGCAATGAAGCTCATAAATGAGTCGTACTTTCTCGCGTTAGAAATTTAAACGAAATACAAAAGTATATTAAATTATAATTACAAGAAATATAGAACAGCATAAGTCATTTGCGCTGTTTACAATGCTACGACTTTAACGTTCATACTCCAAACATGAGAAGAAGTATGCCACAGTGTCTAGTACAGAACACATGCAGTGAACAACAGAAATAAGCCAGCATCTAAGACAAGGTTACGTTCGAGCTCGAGGAAACGTCGTTACTGATGAAGTTATTCGATACGAGCAGCAGCAGCAGCAGCAGCTGGTGGTGGTGGTGGTGTTGCAGTGATAGTCTTATTGTACGAGTCCAGTGAACATGATCGCGTTACTTACTCAACGGTTCATTGATTAACCGGGCGGTAGCATGAGTGACGTCATTTTGAGCGTGGTCGCGTGGTCTCGTATAACAAGTGCGTGCGTGATCGTGGACGTAGCTAACTGGATGAGTAGAGTGGAAGTGGCGCAGACAGCAGGACAGGCGCCGTCCTAGAAGACATTAGTGCAGTGCAGCTGTGGCCATCGAAGTCGACGGGCCGTCTTGACGCATTGTTATTGCGGACGTCATCGCACATCGACGACAAAATCAACGCGACTGCTAAACACTGCGATGTCTTCTCATTGACTGCAGAGATAACACGACGCCTGCCACGCCACTATCTCCATCTGCCCTCAATAATTTAGCACGTGAAACAAAACCGATATTACCAATAATGATGAAATTTTATACGATCAAAACTGATACGGCGTACAGTAGGGGCCGTGCGTCTGCCTGTTTGACAACAGGAGAATGTTTTAGACGTTTTTATAACCAATAAAGAGAAAACATGTGCGTTGAAGTTGTATTATGCCAGTAAGTAAGTAAGTAAATAGATTTATATAGCGCCGTAGTCGAGAACGAATAAGAGGCGGGTGAGTCACTGTCACGGATGCTTGGTGCGCCCTTCAACATTGACAACTGAATCCGAGAATCTGACAAGTTCTGTACAAGTTCTAGTGCTGAACGAAATTCAGATTCTGTCACGTTGGTGGAGTAAATATGCTAGAAATGACAAAGTATTTTTTAAATTAGGACTGCAGCTGATTGGTGAGTTGGCTTGTCATTCGGTCGGTCTGCATGGACGCTCGAATGTCTAAGCAACTTGCACCAGTCGTCGTCACTGAGCTGCGGAAACTGCACTCGACACACGCCCGTTCTTCTCCGATTTCCGCAATAATAGTATGAATGTTGTTTGGCCGTGCGTTTCAGCAGTTTCGCTCGGCGTCCGGTCTAGACACGTCCAACCCACCTCACACCTCGCACTGATGCTATTAATACAGGATTGCGCTAAAAAACGGGGCTACCGGCCATCCTATCTCATTGCGCCACCCTGTATACATGTTGTAATATGGAAACGTTCTGGATAGACGAGTTAACATATTTTGTTATATCTCGGAATGTTTGCTTCTTACATTTTTAATTTTATTAACTCTCTTACGGTGATAATTATTACAGCCGATTTCGGTAACCAGGAGTTAGGTATATACCAATTTCTTTCATTGCGCTTTCCAACTTGATTAGATTTTTAAAAAAATTACCTTTAGCGGTAACAGAATTGTAACTACGCCCAGTTTACATGCCATAGTTATTTTAAAACATTACTCAATACTCGGCGTGCTTCATGGAATGAATATACGATCGTAACACATGCGTGACAACACGGAAATAAAGCGTTTGACTCAGCAACTTCCGATTTCGCGACAGCCATTTTTAGAAACATACATGGATAAAACATACTTTTCTGTAGGCCAATGAATTTTATATGAAAAGCCACGTTTACAAAAAAGCTCCAAAAAGCTGCTGAATGACATAAAAACAGAAGAAATAGCGGCACTGCAAGCTGTGTGTATTCTCAAGAGCTGTCGTACTTGTAGCGAACGCGATTGCACGGCAGAATGCACTTTCATCTTGCTGTCAGTATTATATCGTTTACTACGTTGGGTCGACATTGTCGTGCATTTTCAGCGCCCTCACTGCGTTATATAGACTACAGTACCGTTATACCGCTACAGTATGACATCAAACACAGCAGTAGAGTGACAGGCGTTTGTTGACACTGCTGTCAGATCGATATTGTTCTGTAGGTCGAGTCACGATAAAATTATTTAAAACCGCCGATATGAACATCATTAAAGATTGTCATAGGCATATTATGGAACACAACTACCGCGAGTGAAATATTAAGCAAACGCCGCAGTAAATTTCTAGGACAGTATAGTAACTCAACTAATTGCTTGTGTCATTACTTTAGTGTTTAATTAAGACAAACTGTAATTACGGTGATGTACTGTACATTTTCAAACATTCTCAAACGTTCTCGTATATTTATGTCGCTGCTTATTGTCTTCATTTCGTATTTGTGTTTTACTTTTATTGTTTTTGCTTCTGCTATCATTCATGATGAATAAAGTTGTATACCGGTATATATTGTTGTCATGTAAGTCCACCAATATGCTATAAATGAGTCGCTAATTAACGGTCTATTCACTGACAGCATGTACAGCTGTCTCCCGGCGTCTGTCAGCAGATGGCATACTAAGCCTGCCTAATTGACTGGCGGCGTGCTGACGACACAGCGTTTGTTCCACGTCCTGGAAGGATTAGGGTACTTGTTGCACGCTGATACAAACGTATAGTTTGAGTTCACACTCACAGACGAAACAGATACATCGAGCTTGAAAGCATGTGATCAAGTAAAGGTATGACAATGATATTACAAGAATGGTGTTTCAACATGACCCATCAAGGAGTATAATACATGTACGCTATTACTATTTCGCTAAGGACTGACAGCGTGAACTGACGACTAAACTTTGACTAACCCTAACATTAAACCCTAACCCTAAACCCTAACCTAAATCGTATACCTTAACAAATCCTAAACCTTGCCCTAACGCAACCTAAACCCTACATTTTAAACCCTAACCTTAAACCCTAAGTCCCTAACCCTAATCATCCCTAAACCCTAACCCCAAACCCTGAACCCCTGACCCTAACCTAAATCCTGAACCCTAGCTCTGAACCTAAACCCTTAACCCTAACCAACTTTAAACCCTGACCTAACCCTAAATCCTAAACCCTAACCGTAAGCAACCCCTCAAGTGGAACGACTTCATCCACACATCAGCAGATAGAAGGTTGTTGCCAGATCTTATCAGGACCAAGAACGCGTTGCGTCATTTGATCAGATCCAACAATGAAGAATGAAGAGTATATTGAGTGTATTGTGAGTACTGAGTGTATTGTGACTTTCGTGTTGCTAATGTGATCATGCCAACGAACGAATCCTCGGAATGTGTCATTGACACTTCACATGAAAGGCTTCTAAGCACTTGTTGTCAGCGGCGAGTAGTAGAGTCTCGGTCTCCAATGTAGAATTGCAAAATGACTCAATCCATTATCGCACCCATGACCTGGTTTCAAACCTATCGGATAGGTTCTTACCATTATGAATTCAGGCAGCTGTATTCTCGTGTAGTGCAGTTATTTGTCAGATCCAATATTAGGCTATGTTTGGGACATTCCCGTCACGTAGGGCCTTCCACAGAGCAAGTCGACCAGGGAGTCGAAAAATGCTTTGACGTTTAGCGGAGGGTCGAATTCACAACGAATCTCTGACAATAGTCATACAGAAAGGATCGCATCAGTGGTGGCCAACAAACTCTGATTGCTGTGGTATGAGCGTCATATCAATAAGTGGTCGAATCCGCGCCAGAAGGACATGACCAAAGCCTTCCCTGGGACGCAGAAAAGTGTGATAGATCTGTAACTATAGGCTTAGACCTTTGATATAATAGAAGTACAGGAAAATACAGTATATATCACCTATGATACAACTAGCAACGAAAAGAGTCATGCGTGAGCCATTACTTGTACTGTTGTATTCGAACTGAAGAACTGTTCAAGGTCACTTGCTGCAAGTAATCTTATAATTCATAAACAAGTGGCAGCATCTCGTAAACAGTACGATGTAAAACCACTAATAGGAAGTCATACCCTCTATCTATTAGCACCATCGTTTATGTCAATGAGTGACCTTTAAAGGTTATTTTGACGTTTTTACGTTCACTATTTAAAATACAATAATTTGTGGCCTAGCATATTATACAACGTTAATAAAACTATCTACTAATAGAAAAGTACATAGTCTTTTTGACCTTAAATTGGTTCAGATCGTTCAATTTATAAAAAAATAAGATAAGACACAAGGGAAAGTTTTATATGACATTTAATGCATACAAGTATGCAATTGGCCGACTTTTAGTGGCTTATGCGCAAAAAATCTTAATCGTAACGCGGTTTCTCTGCGATAGTTGGGCTTCTTGTATTAATAAATCATTTTTTTTATAAATTTAGTTCCTTTTGACTCTTTAAATTTCACACTCACAAAGTCTCACAGTCACATATAGCATTAGATGCAGAACGCAAATGTGAAGGTTAGATTCTGCTCGAACTATTGCTAACAGCGAAAAAGCTAAAAGAGTTCGAGTTCTCAAGCACGCGATGTGTTAGATTGAAGCAATCACGTGCAGTGACACACACAGTCAGTAATGCTGGACATGGACACATCATATGAAGCTTTGTTCTGACATTAGTTGGACGATGTGAAGCACTACAGCTACTAACACGCGACGCGTGACGTTGACGTGTTGAGTGATAACGACTTATCTACAACTCGAGTGGCTGCAGCAACAGACATAGACAGCGAAGAGTCAAGTTAGCCAGTTGAGACGGCACGTGTGTGTGTGTGTTCGTGGCGCATCGCTCATCGACGACCACTTTACCACAGTGCCAGCGTTCTAGATCAGTACCACCCGCCACACTGCGCCGTGCCTGCCTGCTACCAGGCGCTGACGATTGGATCCATCTGCTTCGTCTGCTGCATGGTCGTCGTCATGCGGCTTCCACGCTCCTGGCACTCCAGCTACTAATGCTGCTGCAGCTGCAGGCGTAGTGATGTCTACTGGTAGGCGTCGATCACGCTGGCCGTGCCGTGCCTGACGTTAATAAAAGCATCTGTACAAGCAAGCACAACACACCAGTAAATATTTGCTATTCCGAAACCGACGAGACCAGCCACATATGATCGCGAGTCTCGGTCATCTTCTAATGGTGTGTTACCGGCAGTGAATGTTGTGATGTAGTGAAACTCGAGCGTCTACCATCTTGAATTCCCGACCTGTCCTCTCAAAACAAAAACTGTTTAAGTACTGTACTCTACGCCCGCGGAACCACAGTGAACAGTTTGCAGCTGTTATAGCACGCACGAGAGGAATCGAGACATTCGAGTGTCGACAAGACTCAACAGAGGACTAGCTACTGATGAATGGTGAGCAGTGTTTGCGATGTGGTCATTGTGTTGTCTGGATCTCTCACGCCGCCGCAGCATGAAGGCAACCGTCGAGCGACCACATGCAACGCGGTTACTTATGCGCATTACTTACAGACATGTCGGACTTGTCACCGCACACTTGACGGCCGTGATGTATACAGTGGTGTTGTCGAACAAAATGTACGTGCAAGCCGCTGACGACATGACCGATCGCTTCAAGCTTGCTCGCCAATCGTCGTCCTCGTCGTCGTCGTTTCTCATGAATTATTGCTCGGCTGCAGCAGCTGCGACTGCGCCTGCAGGTTCATTGACGTCACACCATTGCTCCGAGTGTCTCGCCATCTAAGTCTAACAAATACGCTGTCACCGGTTGAAGATGCCGCTATAACCGCCCATACCTCCGTCCGTGGGACGGGCCAGTCGGCGCAGCTGAGTGAGTTGGTCGGAAGTATTTGTGTTTGGTTGGTAGATGGTGAGTCTCGCTCGTCAACATCAGGAGTAATCTCCACGTCATCGCTACATCCTTGATATGACTTGTAAACGCCTTGCACAAGATCAGTCGTCAAATAACTTAGACGCAGTCGTTACTACGACAACCGCTTCTAGGTCGACGCCGCAGTGGATATCCGCACATTCATATCCAGATCTGCTGCATGCACTGCTGCTACGCGGAGTGGCTGCGACCTTAGGCCTTTGACCGGAGGTCACACAGTCCGATGAAACAGAACCGATATTAGCATCGCAGTGACTTCTCGCCTGACTGTTATATTGTATCATGACATGCCAGTGGCTGTCAAATAACGCTGCTGCTACTGTTGCTGAGGAAGCCATTAACGCTCTACGTCATTCCCGTCATAACGCACCGACGTCGCATTATTGCGTGCATTTTTTCTTCTCCACTCTAACATCACTTTATCTGATTATAGTCGTCACGAAAGACTAGTATTAGACCCTACACTAGTGTAGCATACAAGTATTGCAGAAACATCTGCTGCTTTCTTTCCAAATCTTTTGTGTACATGACAGGGTTTAGAGAAAATAACGACCAACGTCTCTTGTTTTAAATGTACAATAGAATTAATTCACTAAAATCCAACATTTGGAACTAGTTACTACAGTTACATTTTACTAGTTTAGGCCTACTAGACAAAAGTCTTTGTGTAGGAGTTGATTACATAATTACGCTCGTATACAAGTAGGGGCACATTTTGTGGTCTTGGTCGGACTACACTGTGTTTCAAAAACTACACCCTTTTTACTTTTGCAAAAACTTTTTTGTTTGTCTATGAATGAATGTTCATAATTTTTAGCAGTAATATGCCTGAGGAAATTTGCAACACACCACACCTATTTTTGTGCTCCTACTCTTCCTTGTACCACCAGTAGCGACTAGCGAGTCTGACTAATGTAGTACACAGTACACTTCACTTACACAGTTTGCCGTAGTGAGTTCCTGCGCGAGCCATTTCTTCGGACATTTTAATTGAAGATCCTAATGAATAATGCTGTACACTGACGGGTGGTGAATGTCGGTATCCCTTGCAATTTGACATGTGGTTTGATGCATGTCAGTTGTCAGTGCACCTTTGTGGCTCAGAACCAAGTCATTTATTGTCTATAGCTGTGGTACCGGTGTCTCTCAGTTTCTTCAGTAGATAATTCAGACAATTAACATTCCAATCTTTGTCAGGAAATTTACTAAATTTTTAGCACCGTAACTATTGAATTTACATAAATTTTCTACTAAAATGCGATCTTCAACGTTGAACACCACGTGTTCTCTGCTACACCAGCAACACTTAACCTGGTTCTCAACTGTAAGACATTTGAACTATCAATAACAAGTAAGTAAGGCTCTGTATTACAAATTTCCTTGGCTACATAGCTTACCAAAAACTATCAAAATCGGCTCTTGATCAACAAAGTTATTGCGAAGTTATTGCAAAAATTAAAAGGGTGTAGTTTTTTTGAAACACAGTGTATAGATGCAGTTCAAAGCAGGGCACTGAGTATATTCTCCACGCCGATTGCTGCACTTACAGTTACACAGTTAATTACTTGCGTACGCACAGCGCCGTGCTACAACTCTTATATAAACGTTGTAATATCAACAGTGCTGTTCCCGGTTGATAGTTATAGAGTCTGAGAAGCAAGCCAGTGTTGATACACGACAAATATGCAAATCATTAACACAGATGCAATATGGTGTAATTTTAGTGTGTTTGCAAATTGCAATACAAATTATTAAGATTATTGTTAACTTTAAAGAATGTGTTGCTTGTTTGTAATATGCATCAGTAACTTCATTGGACGGATCAAATATGCTCATTTTACGAGCATATTTGATCCGTCCAACGTCGTATAATACATCTTTATTTAAACACTTCTACTCGCGACGTCTGCGTCCGAACATGCTAAAGACCATGCACCGGGCGGAATCGTGCTGTTACTATGCTGACATTATGGTCACGTGTCGCTGTCGATGTGCTCTAATGTAGGCGTATTCTGATCTTGACAGGACGAGACCTGAAATTCATAGCAGAACGTCACAGTGGTACTGGTTGTAATGCGTTAGTCGTATAGCGGCCTCCATGCACACTGCACAGTGTACGGGACACAGCCAGATAGTACTAGCGCCATTAAGTACAAGAGCGTCGAGTCTGCGCGTTAATAATGCAGATGAACGAATTCGCTAATTTGACTGTTGACATGCAAGTGTCCAGCGCATCACACGCTTCTATCGTACTGTAGATGATTTTGATTGCTTGCACATTAATAATATCATATTAATTTATGTAGCGCACTTATAGTTAGTTTAATTTTTAGCATTAACGTGTATAATAAACGATAATACAACAAACTAGAAAGCACTCATGGAGTTCAAAATTCCGCCAACGCTTTGCGTTGTCCGAAAACCTCTAAAACATGTCATAAACATTCATCCGCAACTTTCTGAGTTCGTGTTTAATGCCTAAAACGCCCTGTGTCACAATGATGTAAAAGTGGAAAAATTGATCCTGGATCAAGATCCGGATCCGAACCAGTCCCAGTCCCAAAATCTAATCGAATGTTCCTTATCCGAAGGCCTGCTTCTCCCAAAAGATTCATGAACATTCATCCACAGCTTTCTAGGTATTAGGTAATCTATTTAATGTCTAAAACGTCCTATCTCTCCATGTCGAAGAAATGGAAAAATCCATCCTGGATCCAGGCCCGGATCGGATCAAATTCAAAATCTAATCGATTGCATCACATGACATTCAATGCTGATCAATTTCCGTCGTGAAGATCGTTGGCTGAATATCTATCATTTCAGAACATTTGGTACAAATCCGTCAATAACTTTTTGAGATATCCCGGTGACCAGGGTTGGCTCGATTAAATCGATTGATTTAATCGACATCGATTTAATCGATTAAATCGATGGATTTTTTCGAGTCGAAAAAATCGATCGATTTAATC
>Ga0209145_1000239_pt1 | contig 11154 bp, 9 predicted proteins | sample WorMetfiPIANOSA2_FD_187396 | JGI IMG/M metagenome (GOLD analysis project Ga0209145, IMG submission 187396) | Marine gutless worms symbiont microbial communities from Max Planck institute for Marine Microbiology, Germany - Olavius filocauda... | ecosystem: Host-associated > Annelida > Digestive... | reverse complement strand
GTCATTGCTGTCGGACCACCCATTACGAACATCCGAATATCGGTTAAATCTCGCGAGATCTCGCGAGACAGATCGCAGACAGTGTCACGAGAATCGATCACCGGTTTTTAGCCACGAGCGCTCCCCTAACAGTGTAGTATATACATCCTACAATGGGAAAAACTTCCCATAGTTGTCGTGCACAAAGCACAGTTTATTCAGTCAGTACGGAGCAATTGACGACCTACTAGCGTTCTCGATAATCCCTGTCACTGAAAACAACCCTTCCACCGGTACTGACGAAGCGCTAGGGTCAGATACACACGCGCTAACATGGCAAGATTACCGCGCGATGCTATGCAAGATGCTTCCAGATGACCGATGGTGACATCTCTTCGTCAGTCAGTTTAAGGGGAGAAAGGTAGGCTGTTACTTCCTGCGCGATCACGTGACTGTAATCATCAGTTGATGTGGATGCTGGCTGCACTTGCTCCATGGCTGCCAACATCTTCAGTTTCTTGTTGGGAGGATCAACAGTGACAGAATCAGCAGCAGCTGCGGCTGAGCGAAGACCAGAGCTGTCAGTCAGAGTTGTATCAGTCTGCCCACTGAGACACTTGCTGTGTACTTTCTGTGTCTCTATCATCCACGATGCCAGTTGCAGCTACTGACGTGGTCGGTAGACCAGACCCCTCAACACGCCTTCTGAGGCTGCCGTTTGCCTCCGTAACCCACTTGTAAATGGATTAGTTTTACTACTCATTTATCGTCCCTGTTAGGATGAAAGGCTGAGAAAATCGCGCGCCGTTCAATATTTCGCTCGCTTTGACTCGCTCTTATGTATTGTCACTCGCTCGCAGGAAAAATCTCGCTCATTCTCGCTCGCCCCGTTTCTCGCTCGCTACCGCTCGCTCTCGCTTTCGCTTCAGGGTCTAATGGGCAACAAGATATCACCATCTTATACGTTCTGCTGCTGCTGCTTCTACTTCACACCGACTAATTCCACGTAGTTGTAAGTCTTCTTTCAATGTTGTCCGCCATGTCTTCTTTGGTCTTTCTCTCTTTCTCATGCCGCCATCTGGGGCCTCTGATAAAATGTGGATCTGCAGATCGTTGAACCGGTAAATTGCGGACAAAATCTGCGGACACGACCGGTAAAATGTGGATCTGCGGATTTTTTGCGCGCCTTGGACAAAGTTTGAATGGTCAAAAAGTAAATACGATTTGTTCAGCTTTCTTCACGAACTGTTAACCCTCGTTTTGTAGATGTGTATAATTACTATAAGTTAAAAAGTAAATGTTTTATAATGAATTCTTTAAAATATTTAGGACTTCTGTATAGGTAAATACGATCAGTGGACTTTTTACACTAACTGAATTACATAGAATATTTAACAAAAACAACAGGATATATATAAGTAAATAACTACATGTAACTAACTAAGTATGTAATCTTTATGTGACAAATGCATATTAAAAACAATGAAGCGATTTAAAGAAGCAATTAAAACAATAAAAGAAAAGCAATAAAGCAGATAGAATACAAAATGTAAAGTAACATATTTTATGTATTTTATTGTTTAATCCTTTCCACGTTGAAAATAACAACCATATCTTAACTGTTTGCAATTATTTTTCATCAAATTTTACCTGTAATTTTAAAATAATGAATTGTTCAACAAGTGGATAAAAGCATCAAAATTTGCAGAAAGACAGGATGTAGCGGTTATTTTCACTATACAACAGATACCGCAATCATGAAAAATGTAAGAATGTACATGCAACACATTCATTATTACTCATGGCACAGAACAATGTAAAACAGAAAACAAACCTGCAATAAAAGGTGTGCACTGTGCAGTAGGCCCGAAACAATAAAGGTGTGAAATGATAAGCATTTCAGTGTTGGAAATTGGTAATATAAACAGTATGCATAGTAAAATATGGGTCTCTCTCTTCAGACAACCCTTAGCTATAGTAATTACGAAAGCATTTAATATGAATAGCACTATTTCTAATAAAAACGGCATGCCCGCCTCCTTTACCCAGGATTGGGACTGGCTCAGTTGCAAAAGAACTGAGGCGGAGTTACAAGTTTTTTTATATTTTACCGCACGATGCTATGCAGTGTGCTGGGTGCTCCTGAGCTAAACGAATGATGTGTCCTGCAAATCGAAATCTTCTTTCTGCCACAATGTCCTTAAGACGTCTCTGTCCTAGCTAACTAGGCCAACTCAACATTTCATCCTTCTGGGGTCGAATGAATGCTGAAATCAGATGGTTGCTATCACTACACTATTGGCGTGTTGCAGTCAACTCGACACACGGTCAACTCGACACGTGTAGAGTTGACTCATTTACAAAAAAGTCAACTCGACACAGGAGTCAGCTCGACACACGGTCAACTCGACACATACGTCAACTGAAAAGCACACACTCAGCAATTTAACTGCTCAGCATTAGGCCTATGCTCACGCCGAAAAGCTAATATTTCAGAAGGTAGACTAAACCACAAAGCAAAGGTATTCTGCACTTGTATCTTCTGCTGAAGCTGCTTGCCAACGAGGCAGTGCTCAGAAGTCTGCAGTCATCCGGCAGCAGACCAAATCGACGTGCGACGCCACAGCTTGCCTCTTCTGTTAGGACCGTTACGCATGTTATGCAGGCAAGCGTACTCTGCACTTGACTCTCAGAGCTGTCAGCTACGTGATGATCATGATGTGCTGTATGGGAATCGGAGGGATAATTACAGAATGCAGAGTTTAGAGTCAACTCGACACAAGTACGTTAGTTGACTTCTGTCTGAAAAAGTTGACTGGACATGCATCAAGTTGGTCTTGTGTTGAGCTGACTGTTGAGTGTTGACCAGGAGCTCTGTATTCTGCATTTTACCAATACTTCAATAAAATAAAGAGAATGCCATATCCCATGATGATACATAAAATAATTTTGCAGTTTCTTATTGTTTATTTATTTTGTATTTATTTCAGTACTAACTTATGTTATGCTTTTTGCTGTGTTATTTTGCTAATAGTCAAGTCTAGAGAAGGTAAAACACGAAAAACCAAAAATGTGGCATTTTTGGAGAAAGCAAATATCATAGCCAGCAATAAGATTCACAGAGAACATTGCATTTGTAATATCCTGGAATGCATACTGCCTTTACAATGTTGACAGTGCCATAAATTTTGTCTAAGTCTTAATATGTTCTGTTGTGACTGTACTGCAGGTTTTACTGATTTAAATCGACTTACACTGAAGATTTCTCCCCCATTATTTCATAATACACATAGTGATAACATTGCAATTTCCTGTGATCGGCGGAGAGCTCGTCGTTTGACAACATTTTGTAAAGGAATTTGCTTTAGTGCACGGACTATAGCTCCACTGGAACGTGTTCATGTCCGTGTTACTGACGTTTCTTCACTTTGGAGTGGTGCGCTGCGATTCGGCTTTTCTTCTCATGACCCTGCTACATTAGTTGGAAGTAGTCTGCCACGTTATGCTTGCCCAGATTTGACAAACAGACCTGGATATTGGGCAAAAGCTCTTCCAGAGAGGCTGGCAAGTCGTGGTACTGTTATCACATTCTGTTACACCAGGAATGGTGATGTTGTTTATGGCATAAATGGTGAAGACAAAGGTGTGTTTCTGAACAGCGTGGATGTAATACGACCATTATGGGCACTTATTGATATTTATGGAAATACAACTGCTGTAGAATTTGTGGGTAAGAATGTTACTTGCTGAAAGTTTTTTTAGCTTCAGAGATATTGTATTAGATATAGTAACAATCTTGTCTAATTACAGTTGCTTTTAGTTTTTGATGACTTGTATGATATCTCTTTTTTAACAGACAACACTATGCAGCTTCTCTGGACACCCAGTCATCTACCCAGACCCATTACATAAGACTCTTGTATGCCCTGAACCATTGGTCTGATCAAACTGAGGCTTTAAGATTAAGCCCATACCAGCTCGCAGTGTGGCAGGCTTAGATGACCCGAGCAAGTGTCTGCAGTCTAGGCATCCTCATGAATGCAGACCAGACCGACTTTCAAATTACCCTGGCCTGCCTAGGAGACAGCAGTACTGGCCCACCTGTTTTACATAAGGTCCAAGCCACATAATGACAACGTCGATCTTAATAATAATAATAATACAACATTTGTATAGCGCCATAATGTCCTATGCGGATACAGAGATATGATGTGTGATGGCATTTAACCTAAGCTAATTATAAATACCACCGACAGTTACAGATTACAGGTTACACTGTTAATCTCAAAACTGAAGAACGTTTAACTAATAATCTTGACACAAATAATGGAACCAGACCTGGGATTTGAACCAAGGCCTGTGCTGGTAAGTGGTAACTGTTCAGCCACTAATACATGTTATGGCCTGTGGGCAGGCAATTCTATGAAGCCACCAGGGCAGGCGTCTTTTATGCACATAATGTAGCACTGCATGTGTGATTTATGTTTTCAGAAGGACCTTCATCAAGCAGCTTGCCACTGCAGACTGATATGGACATATCGATGCACTTGCCTGATGAATCGGTATTGCGAACCCAACAGCCCTCCAGTGATGCTCCACTGATTGATACTGACAAGATGTCTCCCACTTGTGCCACCATCAGCGATGTAGATGAGGTAAAACCTTCATTACCGGTACCTCTGGTTGCATCAAGTGCCAGCACGACTAAGTGGAACCATATGTTGCCATTGTTGCCAACTGTGTTTCACTCTGACACAACTGGACGCAATGTATTTGTGTCGCCCGATGGCACCATTGCAGTTCGACGTGCCAATGAGTACTGTAACGCCTACGTGTTCGCAAGGAATCCTTGTCGTCTTGATGACGCTCTGTGCATCAGTATTCTCGCAATAGATGCATCATTCAGTGGAAGTCTGGCATTTGGCCTGACGTGCTGTGATCCGTCAGCACTTTGGACTGACCTACTTCCAGATGATTCTGACCTACTTCTTGATCGACCTGAATATTGGGTCGTGAACAAAGATGTCTGTGCTGGACCAGAAGTGGGTGACCAGCTTATCTTTCACTTGACGAAAGAAGGTAAACGTAATTATAAGTTAGCTACTTTGGTTTGGAAGTAATAACTTGCAAGTTGTTATGTTAAGTGTTGAACTGATGTAGATCAACAAATGAAATTATAGGCTTAGCTACAAGTCACATGCTATGATTACTTTGTTGCACTCATCATATCACTACATTCATGTGTCAGTCACTGATTAGTTCTGTACTTGCTTCTTGCTCGGTGGCATCAGCCAGGTCTGTTACCCACCTCACATTCAGGCCACAGTCACGACCCATTGCTCTCATCCCATAGCCAGAAAGTATGTTTTATAGGTTTGTGAATACATGCTTTTGTATTTATATGCCTGAAGTGAGGAAAATGCCTGAAGGTATATTATGTCATGATTACTCTACAGCAACACCTCCATCAATAAGTTTTTGTGTTTAACTGTAAAAAAACTACAAAATTTGTGGATTACTTGTAGTGTGGATTATTAGCGGATGAAACGATGATGATAACTGCATGACATACTGCTGATGAAACTTAACTGTGCTGTGCATGTAGGTGAAGTCCATTACATACGCAATGGACACCACATATCAACACTGATGCATGTAGACACTAACTTGCCGCTGTGGGCATTATTCGACATATATGGGGCTGTCCAGAAAGTCAAATTATTAGGTAAGCCATTAAATTTATCTCAATAGAGACACTGTTGTATTTCACAGTTATAGAATTTAGTAGGCTACTATTAGGATTTATACTTAATGCTTTTAAAAACGTTTCATGTGTTAATTTTTAAAATACTTTATAAGTAATTGTAGCTATAATGCATGGACACTGTGTATGAAACTTCTTATTTTAAATCATGATTGATGGGTTAAACATTATATTTAGCATTAGCATACACTGTACACGTCATACACTGAATGTGAATGATAATTTGCAGGGACAGTTCATGATTATCTGCTGGTAACTGGATCAGACCCTTCCACTGCAGTGAATGGTATTAATCAGGGAGAACCAATGCAGTCAACAGCAACACGAAGTGTTCAGGAGTTGTTGTCAGCTTCAGCATCACTGAGTCCACCACCACGACCGCCACCACCACGGGTCTCACCTCAGAGACGTGAACATCATTCGTCGCTACCACCAGCACTGCCACCAAAAGAGCGACATGGCGCTGCGTCACTTACCACAGCTGGAACTACAGGAAAGCTTTCAGCAAGGATATCGTCGCCGCATCTTGTACCGCCTCCATTACCACAGCCTCGTCAGAAAGGAAAGGAAACATCACCAGTCGGTAGCTCTCGAAGTACTGTGGCAGATAGACTGGCTAGCAAAGTTGTGCCACCATTACCTATTAACGATGATGATACAGAAGATAAGGTTGAGCTCGTCTCAACAACTCTAGAATCTGGTAATATGACTGTACCTAAATGTGATAAGCATGGTATGCAGGATCAGTTGCAGCTGGGGCTAGATAATCCAATGGTTAGTTTAAAAGGAAGAACAATTCCGAGGGCTTCTTCTGATTGTCATTGGCCACTTGATGCAGCCACATCATCCACAAAAGGGTCTTTAAGTTTTCCACTCGACCGAGCTTCAGCTGCAGAGTGCTCGGTGTGTTTTGAACGGCCAACAGACTGTGTGCTCTATACATGTGGGCACATGTGCATGTGTTATGAATGTGCTGTTGGTGTTCATCATGCCAGCCTTGACGGCGGAAGTTGTCCAATTTGTCGACAGTCAATCAAAGATGTTATCAAAATATATTGTTCATGATTAAAACCTTTGAAGCAGGAATTGCCAGTTTGTGCAATATTGCAGTGTTCTATATTATCAGGTACAATGAAACTGAAGTTCTCATATCCAGCGTCCTTCACTAGAACATGGGTAACATCATTCTATACAGTGCCTATCCATGCTCCCATTTTGCACATTCTATAGATGTGTATAACAAGAAGGCCGGCCCCTCAGTTCAGTTTAACATGCTACTGCACACAAAAATTGATATGTTAACTTGCTGTTTCTGTTCGATGTCTTCTGTTTCACTTGCTATTAAGTAGGGTTAAGACAATTGTGTAAAAGTCTGATAATTGATACTGTCGGTCAGAACAATCGGCCAATGCGATAGTTTTAATGTGCTGCTCTCAGGCAAATCCGCAAAAGTTAAGTCTAACGTATGAATGTAAACATGAAACTAAAAGCTGGAAAGTTTTATTGAGAAAAGCAAAGAGTTACAAAAATCATTGTCAGTGACACAAAATCGTGTCCAGTTCAGCTTGAAAGTGGTCCGTTGAAAATGTCATGCCATCGTATAGAAAATGTCATGCCATCTGATAAACTACCAGCCAAAAACAATTGTCCAATGTGATAGTATGATGGGAGTATCATCCTAACCCTATTATTAAGAACATTTTTCTTGAGGCCTTGGCATGCGTGTCTGTCCAAACTACCAGGTGTGGTAATTATCTGATTCGTGCCAAACATCCACCCAGCTATTTCAGTGTGTCCATGTAATACTTCCACCATTGATACACCTATTACCATGCAACTGTAGATTTTTATCCAGATATTTCGTATTCTGTCTCATTCTTGCACAAGTTCTCTTTTTCTACATTTTTCCAAATTATGCTTGAATGCAAACTGTCTCTTTAGACTTACTTTTATTAGCAGTGTCTCCATTGTTATGTACTTTATATGATGGTAAGACATCTGCAGTGATGTGCTGGTACCAGGTAGTCACACTGTTGTTACCATTAAGTATTTAATGTAACTTTCCACAGATTATTTGGTTATGTCGATGTTAATTAACATTATTATGTCTTTTTGTGTTCATACTGGCTGCAGTGCAATGGACAGGAAGAATTTGCATTAGTTGTTGTCGTGCAAACTGTAAACGTTTTAGTTAGCATTTTGTACAGCATTGTGATACAGAGTCAACACTTGATTGCATTATAATTGTCTGCATCGATATTACTTAGTTACAATTTCATGTTGATCATGTAGAATTTGTTTTTTTAATGAATGAAGTCTTGTATAAAAAGTACTATTGCATAGGTATTTGAAATTGCTCTAAAGTATATTTGCAGTTTTTGATGTTGTAGTTTCTTGATTTTTAAATTATGTGGGAAAGTTTTCTTTCATCGGTGTGCAATTATTGGGGTACTGTACTGTTTTATTCCATTTAGACTGAGCGTCAGAAACTAACTTTAGCAAGTATCCTGTTATTAAAGACAACTGTAGAATAAATTTATTTGCTGCTGTTTTTTTTGTAGAATCTAAACCATTTTACTGCATGTTGTGTTCATTTATTCTGTGTAATAATAATAATGTTCTGTGTATTACAAGTCTTAGTAACGACTTAGTTTTATTGTTAGTCGTGTGCTGTAGCTAGTTCATTGTGAAAATGTCGTTTCTGTATTTGGCGCATTTCTGACACTCGTTGGTCATTTATTTAATTCATGTAATCTTGTCTAGTATTTAGTCAGTGTTGATTGTAGTTTGCTGTAGTAAGTCGTAATCGTAGATATAGTTTTTCATTTGAAAATGACACTAACCGATTGTGTATTCATAATAGTGTTACAGTGCAGAATTTTGTTATCAGTTTCACGTAGCAGTTTGCAGCGTTTATCTGTCTTTACGTTGTAATACTTTATACATACTTGTTGCTAATCGTTATCAGGTTTGGCTAGTCTAGATTTTTGTTTTGTTTTATTTCCATTTTTACATTTAAATTCCTTGTTTATGTGATTAGTTCATTTTGTTGCTAGGGCATGTGCTGGCACATGATTGCTGGTAGTGATATGTATTTTGCGTTTTTGTCACCTTATAAAACTTGAGCCATTTATATTTTACGGCACACTAGTTTGTTTAGTTGATGAAAAGTATGCTTTCCTAAGAATGTCATAAAATTTTGTTACAGTATTGTATTTTCTGTGTAGTCTGAAGTAGACTGCTGTATTTTTTGTTTCATGTACATGTATTTGTAATTTTCATTTCACCTGCAGTACGCAAACAGCTGGAGTACATGTCAAATGTAATTTAAATATGAAAACATCAGATGTCCTCATTTTCAGCTTTCATAACTTGTAATTAATTAATATCCCAAATGTACCGTTTTTATCTGAAATAATCATTTGTAACAAAATTCACCATTACTGGTATATAACTTAATACAGGTGTGTGTGTGTATATAACCTTTTTTGAAAGTTTTAAGTTATGTTAGATGTATGATACAATGAATGAACCAACCAACCTGTCAAAGCAGCTGCTTCAATTCATGTTTTTGTTCCCAGAGTTAATGATAGTGATAAATGCTGTATTTTCAGTCGCCCATGTGTTTGTAAATAGTATATTTGCTAGTGCTGGTGTGTACTGGTGACTCAGTAAGTCAACTGCTGTCTGCATTATTCATTTATGTCATTAATTCATGTTTACTCCCACACGAGTCAGTGCTCTGAGACGTCTAACTGACAGGTGGGTGAATTTTTTATCAACATGATTTCTCAGGAACTACAAAAGACATGAATTTCAAACTTTGCATGCAAATAGCATGTGGTGGGAGGTCGATGCTCATCTAATTTATTTTTAATTTCCTTATTTTTTCTAAAAATACAAGAAATTTATTTTTTTGTAAACACGATTTCTCAGGATCTACAAATGACCTGAATTTCAAACTTTCTATGCGAAGAGCATGTGGTGGGAGGTCAGTGCGCGTCTAATTTTGTTCTTTATTTTTTATATTTTGAATTCACATGCGCTGACAGCTTACAACCTGGCAGCTGTACTAAGGATCCTAGTTACAAGTGGTCACCATACTTGTTATACCGGTATTTGTCCAGTTTGTACTGAATGTCATCTTGAGAATCCTACATGGTGGGCCAAATTAAATGATACCACCTTTCATTTTTGCTTGTAACATTTGAATGCAACAGTGAAATTCAATGATTTTTGGCACATATACACTACATAAAACACCAAGTTGTGCGATGCAAATTTTATCTTAATAAAGGCGTATCGATGCTTTTATAACAACCTGATCTTGTTGTGATATTTTCCCATTGAAATGTAATACGTCAGAAATATTCAACAATGTTATCAGCATTAACAAAAACATGTATAGCCATTTGCAAGAGATTACGATACAAACAAATATTAATATGTACTATACTTTAAAAAACCAGACGATTTGAAATTTGTTTACCTTAGAATTTTATAATTAATACGGCAATTTCGTTTTTCAGTGTAAGAGTAATTAGAAAGGCTATATTGCTACTGGAGAAATATGACCCATAAAATCGTCTCCGAAATGACCTATAATGTGTCGATGGGGACGTTAAACCCTACTATACCATACTGGAGAAAAAATATGCAGTTTTTTGTTGTGCCCTCTGGCGAACATTGTATAATTTATGGTTCTTGACGTGTGTCATCGAACTGTTATTTGAATTGCCAAAAATCATCACAATATTGTTTAAAGCGTTCTTTAGAACGACGTCAAAAGCCAAGTTGGTATCATTTAATTTGGCCCACCCTATATGTCATATTTAGTAAATAATGACATGAAAATTTTGTCACTAACTTGCATGTTTATTTATTTTGCTTGTAGTTTGTTTGTATTCTGTGTAAGTAAGTAATAGTTTACCGGTTGTTATGTATAGGGTCATAAAATTGCTAGTCATGCCATGTGTCATTACTTATTATTACTATACCATATTCAGAAAATCGACCTTCAAGACAGTATGTGATAAAAATATCTAAATTTCAACTAGAAGTAATTAAATGGAAACAGTTTTGAACATTGCTTTGATAATACTGACAAATTTCATTTTTAAAAATAGTGAAAATTGACATTGTGATTTTTCTATTGCTGTTCAGAAGAAATGCACTTCACATAACAACATTACTGTTCAAAAATTTTTAATAAAATTTTCCAGTAATATTTGAAAAATGCTCACTAATTTTAGTTAATTTAGTTGAGTTCTTAATCATATAATGTGGGTTTGATTTTGCCATACAATACATATTTTATAGGCCTAACTTTATATTAGAATTTAGAATATATTTCCTTCTATCGACATCTACCATTACTTTTGAAAGCCAGATGTACAGTACCAGAATATGCA
>Ga0209145_1000238_pt1 | contig 11160 bp, 5 predicted proteins | sample WorMetfiPIANOSA2_FD_187396 | JGI IMG/M metagenome (GOLD analysis project Ga0209145, IMG submission 187396) | Marine gutless worms symbiont microbial communities from Max Planck institute for Marine Microbiology, Germany - Olavius filocauda... | ecosystem: Host-associated > Annelida > Digestive... | reverse complement strand
ACGAGCACTTTTCGCTATTTTTCGTGAAAATTTCATGAAAACTAAGGAGTCACTTTTTGGTTATTTTTCGTGAAAATATGGTGCACAATAAAATAAAAAAACATGACATCGCTGTTTTCGTAACTCGTCCAGAATTGTCAAATTCAAACAAATCCTCAAACGTAATAGGAGAATGACCATGAACAATCTTGTAAACTTTAATCAAATCAGCACGCTTCCACGCACTCTCCTCTCTTCAAGTGACCGTAAGTTCAAGCAATCCAAACGTTCATCATACGGTAACTTCCTCAGTTAGGAACCATACGAGTAAACCATATTTGAACACGTTCCAACAGTTTTCTATCTTTAGCATAATGCAGACTCCATGCTGCTGTGCAATATTCTAAGTGGGGATGTACCAAAGATTTATATAAACGTAAGATATCCTTCGTTTTGTAGACATTGCACCAATTGATAACTACCAACATTCGATTAGCCTTGGAATGTGCTTGAGAGCGCCAAGCATCATCTACAGAACAGTCACAAAACTTACTTTATCCAATCCAAATTGTGCAAAAAAATGTTACCAGATGAATATTGATCAATATGTTTAATGTGTGTGTGTTGACTGTTGAGTGTTATATTTTGCGGAAAATCTTTAGTATTGGAACAGCCGCTGCTTATTCAGCCAAATACAGTGCTTTAGTAGCATTCAAAATACTGAAACTGTTCAAATACTAAAGTCTTTCCTATTTTGCTCTTACTGAATTTCAGCACTGTTGGCACTTTGTAAATTATTATCTTATGTTAATAATTTTTGGTAGAAATATTTCTGAGATATTTTGGCTTGAAGCGCTGGTTTCATGTAACACCTCACACAACTGGCAGCAAATGCGAATTTAACCCATTTTTCTGTCTTTCTGTTGTCTCATTTGGTCAGTCACACTTTAGTCAACATATTTAATCCACTAATAATATGAGTTTTTTCATACAGTGCATAGTTTGTAGTAAATGCTTAAAATGTTGACCCTGTTTATAAACACAAGCTCACTGACAACAGTCTAGTCTCAACAGTATTCTGATCCGTATTTGATTATTCAGTATAGCAGTAGCCCACAGTCAGCGACCCAAAAAAGTTGTGAGCTGCTCACAGACTAGCTGCAGTGCAAACTTGTCATTTCTATAGCTCACTATTCTATCCTGGTTGCAGACCTGGTCGCAGCAACCAAGATAGAACAGTGGACTGTGAGCTTATCGGCTGTTAGAAGAATGCTGTATTGAGAACTGGCAAATTATTTATGTCTTGCAGGTAACAAATTAGAGAATTAACAAGTATGAATCACGTGACCAGTGTGAGGCATCGGAAACATGCTTTGCGCATGGTACAAGAACTTGATGCATTTCCAAAAGTACCAGAGAGTTATCAGGAGACAACAGCCACTGGCGGTGGAAGTATGTAATGTGCACTGGTCTTTGTCTATCTGTATGTTTGTTTGTTTGTCTGTGTGTCTTTTCTGTCCTAATTGGCAAGCCATATTGCTTGTTCTTTCATTTTTTTGCTGCTCCAAAATAAAAAAAAATCAACAGCCATCGTTTTTGCAACAATAGTTGCTACAGCTTTATAATTTGCACTGCACATCAGTGAGTCAAATCTGTTTTAACAAGGTGCATTTTACAACCTGAAAATGCACCAAAATGCACTCCCTCAGACACCTTAGCTGGATTTAAGGAACCTCTTCATGGCGGGAGGGGGAAGAAAGGGGAGGGGAAAGGGAGAGAAGGATGGGTGGTGAAGGGGAAGGAATGGATGAGTAAAATGGAGAGGGAGAGCATTGAGAAGGAGAGGGGTAATGGAGGAGAGGAGAGTTTTACCCGACCACTTTCAAGGAGCTTCTGCCGCTTACGGTCCACTGCCATGTAGTTAAGCTTTGTAGGCAGGCCATATATTTTGAGGCCATTTTAAGAGAAATGTCTAGGTATTTATGCATGTGATCTACAAATGGAAGACTATAGAATTTCAAACTTCAAAGAACTGTTGAGTGACTGCAGGGTACAAAGAGCGTCAAAAGATCATGCATCATGATCACATGATTGATATTGACAGATGCATGGATGGCTGCAGAAGCTTCATGCTTGGTGAAAATATTAATGTTAGAAGCAAGAATTCTAAGCTCACACCTGCAACAACCATTTTAACAGCCAGTTTCCACATTTACCTCGGTTTGTTCAGCTTAGCTGACAGTCCCCGAAGGTCATCAAGGCAAAGACTACATTGATGTTTTGTTGCGTTTGCTATTGACCTGTTGTCATTCAGTATTGCTATTGGCTGTGTAAAATGTGTGGATATCTGATTAAATCATTCATGAGTATTTTGTCTGTTGACAGTGTCCATCGTTGTATTTATCATTATCACGATCCTTGTCATCTCTGAAATTCGCTACTACACCACAAGTCAGTTCGCGTTTGACTACGATGTCGACCCGGATTTTCAAGGGTAATTTACTATCAGTTCTACTTCAGCAGATACAGTATTATGACGTCTGACTAGCTGATACCATGTTTCTAATTCATGTAGTCAGATTTTTGTAATAGTTTTATTTTTGTGCATGGTAAACTTCAGAATATTACAAACCCTCAAAACTGATGCCAAAAAAGTGCCAGTTTCAAAATTTTTGTTGAGTTTTTAATATGTATTAGTGATGCTTAAACACAAATTATTTCAGTACAGAACATCTAATCACTAAGCAGACGTGTTAATGTGATTATTTTTAAAGATTGTATGCATTTTCTTGCACCCAATTGATAGTATACCAATGTAACCTTGCGGTGGTCAAATTGGAGGCCTGTGGTGGTCTGACTATGGTGGCATCAGTTTAAACCAGGCAATATGAATACCATGCAGTGTGTGAAGGAACGTAGCACCATCTGCACACTTGAATACGTCAGTTCAACCATCATGAGTAATAGTCTGCTGCAGTCGAATGAAGCTTCGTCAAAATGTGGATAAATGGAAATTCAGTCATCGATTACGATGTCTGTTGCTCAAATTTGTTACAGTCATTTAGTTTACATCCCTAATGTCTATAAATTGAATTATGTAAAATTATTTGAACTATATTTATAAAGTGAATTATTTTTGTTTTACATGCGGATCAATATCTGATGAAGATTGTCGAAGGGTCTAAATTATATCATTGTTTTATTTGCAGGAAGCTGCGGCTAAACATAGATATGCTTGTTGCCATGAAATGTGCTCGTAAGTACCGTACTTTATTTCTGAACGTCACAGTCTCTGTCTGCATTCTGCATTCTCACTGTAATGCAGAACTTTCTGTTAAGGAGTTCTTTTTAATAGATTTCTGTTATGTTCAAATGTAATTTCACATATGAAGTGTTATGGCTGGCAAGATTGAGTGTGCAGAATTTAACGTCCCACTCGACACATGATCATTTCCAGGACGAGTCTTTCCGGCCAATCAGTTGACTATGGTACTGACACCCAAGATAAACACAAGAAACCAAAAGATAAACACAAAAACCACAAAACTAAGTCTAACGGAACCAAACTAACGCTGGTTTAGTCAATTTTGTGACATGAATGAATGTATGATTCTATTTATGTGTGATCATGTACACACACACACACATGAACTAAAAGAAGATAATGGGAAAACTAAACCAAAATGCTGAGCGGTACGGAGTCCAGTCAGGAAACAGATCTAGTCTATTCTAACAAAAACCGCAGCTTCCGGAGCCAACACGTGATGCAGCTGGCAAGAAGATGTGAGCTGTGATTCGGAAGAAGCATGAGTTAACACTTGTATTCAGATAGTGTACACGTTTCTTTGCAGTATTTTATAACAACAGAAAATGTCTTTCTGCAAGTTGTGTGTGTCTTTATTGTCAGCTGTCATTGTATTGACAATAGAATATTAAAATATCTAGACATCTGACCGCCTATCAATCAACCATTATAAAATACTTCCACCGAAGTTAAATCGGGTCGCCACTTGTAGTGACGTCGTATCCACTAACCAATCACAGTGAGCCACGATATCTCAACAGCCAATCACATCACTGTCATTTGGACGATATGTGTGTGCGGAACTGCAATGAAATTTCCCGAATTTTTATCTTTTTATTTTGTAAAGATTTTTATGTTACATATGTATTAGTGTCATTAGTTTATTTGGTGATAAAATGTAATTGCATGAAAAAATAATTCAATGATCTAAAATGTAAATATTTTAAGTGGCCCGCTTAGAATTGTGGACAATGTGGCGAGAAATTGACAATGTCGGTTACCTCAGCCTTTTCGGTTAGTCGTCACCCTGTGCTTGGAAACTTTGTGAGTTACTTGTGTCAGGCTTAGCAGCAGTACAGTCATTGCTTTCTTAAGTGAATAGATAATTGTCTTGCAGTAACTACTTGCCGCTGCACTGAGAAGTGTTTAAGGTTCTTATTTGTTGTTGTTTCATGAGAGCTGTATATTGACTACATGGTTCATGGTCTGCTGTTGGCCACATTCACAGACAGCTGATTTGGCAAGGCCCCATGTATGTTGGATTGCATAACATGGGCCTTGAAATGATTTAGCGGAGACCATGTTGATAGGATAGGTTGAATCCTGGCAGCCAAATAGTAGGGTTGTTTACAATGGTGTGATTAAATACAGAAGATTTTGTAATATATTAACATGTCTCATCACCAAGCAAAGGCATCTGGTAGTACTGTGATATTGAACCATTCAGTAAAGATTCATATTATCAGTAACAATAAGCTACTGCAACTGTTATTATTTTATACAAGAATTGTACATTGGTGGCATTTCCAAGGTCCTGTTTGGTTTGATGCTGTTGTATTGCGTAGATGTTGGAGCTGATGTACTTGATCAGACGGGACAGAACACAGAAATGTTTGGCCATTTGGAGGTGGAAGAAGTTTCGTTCGACCTGTCACCGAAACAGAGCGAATATTTCAAAACGTTGAATCGCATTAACTCGTATCTACGCGAGGAATATCACACACTGCATGAGTTCCTGTGGCGGACGGGCTTTAGTGCAAAAAGGTGGTCGTCATGGCCAAAGTGGTGAGTAAGCACAGAGCCTTTAGTGTCTTCCTTAGTAGTCAGCAAGAGAGATATGTAGTTTTAAATGACGCAGTTTGCTGAGCTGTATGTAATGCAGTCATCATTGCAGGTTGACAAAACACATGTATACATCTGCCATTTTCTACGATAAGTTGCTGTTGACTAAGAGTGGCCATATTAAAAGTCATTTCAGTGGTAATGTGACTATGCTAGTACTCTGTAATGACATTGAAGTGAGACAGTAATTGCACCAAATATTACTGTGATGCACTGAGTCCTAGCAGCTTGTAGTACTGCAATGTATAGACTATAGAGTGATAGTACAAAGCCTGTGTAGTGTACTCAGTCCACTGAAGTCTGCAGCAGATACAGGCGGACTCGCAGCCCAGGTCGGTTGGCATGGTCTGAGGGTCGGCAGCTGTCTGGCGCTGGCCTGCATTCGTCAGATGAACCAGGTGAACTCTTGCAATGACTTGTGTCATGATGACAGCACCATAAACATTGTCCATGTATTATTATTATTAGTAGTACTATGATGATGTACTGTGTTCAGGGATCGTAACCCACCAGCAGTAAAAGACGGGTGCCGTTTCCACGGCAGTTTGACAGTCAACAAGGTCGCTGGCAACTTTCACATCACAGCTGGCAAGTACGTCACCCCCTTCATTACTGTTTCTCACATTACATGTTATAGTGGTTTACAATATGTTAATGCATAACATACGTAACTGACAATTAGACACTGCATGTAGCCAAAATGGAGAAATAACAAAAAATAAATAAAAACTGATTAACGTGAGACATCTGGAAAAAGTTCTCAGAAATCTGTGAATGCAGTCCTGTGTCTCTTATTATTAACTAGCATTTGTGCTTGCCATTATTGTTCCAGACTGCAAACTGTAGCTAGCTCCAAAGATCAAACTAACTGGACAGTGTAATGCATCATCGTTCTAGTTGTAGGAGGCGCAGTAAATCAACTTTGATTTGATTTGATTTGAATAACATTCACTAGGTGGCGCTTTTGAGTTATTTTATAAGTTTTTGCTTTTACTTTGCAAATAACCTCCAAAACCTTATCGATTGCCTACAGTAAGCTTCCTGGGATTTATTTACACCTTCATGCAAAGTTTGGTCCCTCTGGGTTGCCTGGATAAGAGCCTATTTGGGACAAACAGACAGACAGACAGATTTTGTCTTATTGTAAAGAGTTTGGCTTCTATTTAGTGAGCCTGTATTCAGTGCTTACCATAAGTGAGGTTGACATATAGCATAGAGGTCTTTAGTAAACTTGTGGATTGACGAGGCAGAATGTTTTCCAGTCTGACAAGCCACCAACATTGATACTTCGATCTGTGAACATCACGCAATGTCAAACCGTTATAGTCGCAGCATATTCCTTCTGAAAATCCAGTTTTGATCATTTTGCATTTGTTTTTAATTACATGCTTTACTTTTGGCTTTAAAGTTTATTGTTTATGTTTTGTCAGATCATTAGAGCCACAGCAGATTCCTTCTGAAGATCCAGTTTTGATCGTTTTGGATTTGTTTTTAATTACGTGCTTTACTTTTAGCTTTAAGTTTATGTTTTGTTGTGTTTTGTATGTTTATTTCAACATGCGTCACCATGCTTCGACATTCAGCAGAAACAATTGGTTCAGGCCAGGCAGTATAAAATAAATAGATACAGCGTCTTTCAATACTCCTTCCCTTAGTCCACACATCCCTCCTCTCTCAGAGGGCTCGACTAGGGCCATACCAAAATTATTGAATTCATGAATTTCAGCATTTGTTGTGAATTTTAGCGTTTCCGTGATTTTTTGCACATGTTGCAATTTTGTGTGGAAAATGCGTACATTTCTGATGTTAAACGGTACAAATTGAACCTAAAACGGCGGCCTAGTTTCATTTGGAGCCGTGATATTGTTAAGAGCTAGACATTTTACTGTTTGGTCACGACTTCATGAACACGACACTTCGTTTCCTTTGAATCATATATTTATTGAAACTGTTATTCAAGAATGATGTTTAGTGACAATGAACATTGATAATTTGAATTATTTCATTCATTCATTGAAAGACTGAGATATAGCACAATTCACAGAGTGAAAAACAGTTTCAGTGGAATGAGCCTCACTGCGCCTGCGATTCGCCTCCGGGCTGACTTAAGGCGTGTTTTTAAAATGTGTTTAATAATAATAATAATAATAATAATAATGGCTGTGAATGGCTGCCGTGAAATTGAATTTGGCAATTTAAAAAAAGTGTGTGTGATTTTCTAAACTTTTCACTGTGATTTCCGTATAGCCCTAGGGCTCGACTGACGAGGAGAGCTCATTCAAGAGATGATAAGCCTAAGGGGTAATACAACACCGACGTATACACACATACAACACCTATATATATATATATATATATACACATTTTTATAATTTTTTATAAAATTTACTATTGTAGACGAGACATAATAATTGTGCTGTATTATTGAATACATGTCGACAGTTGTGGCTAATGCTGAGCGATGTATTGTTGTCGTGTAGGTCAGTTCCTGTGTTTCCTCGAGGTCACGCTCATTTGTCTATGATGATGAAAGAATCAGGTGGCGACTTTGTTACCGGCAGGATGGCGCGGTGCCGATTTTGGGTTTTTCGGCCCACAGGGGGAGCTGACTTCTCCCTGCAAAATTTCACCTTGATTCATCTAGCCTTGGGTGTGAGTTTACAGCCCTCAAAACTTGGAATTTTACCAAAATAATAGTTTAAGGGGCGGGTCCCTTGCGCTGTTCTTACAAAATTTACAGCATTTATGTGCGTCCTTAGCCTGATTGTTTTACCTCGGTAAATTACAAAACTATTTACAATTTACATTGATGGGGCTTTTTTAGCCAAATTTTCGATGATCCTAGTGGCTAAACTGCTGATGGGATCCAAAAATTAGGGGGTTCAATGATGGCACGGACGTCGTCTATTGTCATGCAAAGTTTGGTGGAAATCAAACAACACACGTCGGCGTGAGAGGAAAAAGTGTTATGTTTTTCATTTTTTTTCCAGCAGCTGCTTAACAGTGTTGGTGGCGTAGTACCATGACTTCAATAAGAGATTGTGTCGGTATTTGTAGGCCTATTTAGATGTGGTTTGTAGCTTTTTTGGGGGGATGAAAAGCCCTTTCCAGCGGATGGAACAGATTTGAAAACCGTTGCTAGGTGGCACTATGTTTGGCACACGAATACCCGAGAAAAATTTCAAAATATGAGAAAATGGGTGTAAAGTTTGTGATCACCTCGTTGGTCATTTAGAAGTCTTATTACATGGTACCACAAAAAAACTCAAGTTCGTAGAGGTCATGCCAATTGTGCTAACCGAAACGGTATTAGGCCGTGCAAATTTCTAAAACGTTTTAGAGGTTTTATATAGGCGATGGTTTGTGGTTGTGCACACATGTTTAAATTTTTCTCTGAGCTGCTAAAGAGTATGAAATTTCAAACTGCAGATTTTCTCATTTTCTGCACACTTATTATTGTGATTTTCTGAACAATGTGTATAGGTAGGAAAGTGTGTACTATATTCTTGTTGTGAGGGGTAATAGGTCCTGCCGGTATTGCAGTGCCTCAGAGTCAGAGTAGACATTGCTTTTGATTTCTAGTTTACTATTATTATCACATCTCATTAATCACATTAATTGATTACATGTTACACGTTAATTAAGTAGTTAATTGTCACATCTCAAGTTCAAGTCTGGTCATTTCAGTTATAATGGATGTGTAGCTGAGTAAATTATAAAATTAAAACCATTATCATTTTATCAAGTAATTTATAGTACATACCGGTAGCTTTGTTTTAGAATAATGCTAACAGATAGTATATGTGTATATAAACAGTGAGTGGCATATTGTAGATTACAACTTTTCCCACAGAATCATAAATTTCTCATTTGGTGAACCCGTCGCAGGCATTGTGATTTGTGAACCCACTTGAAGGAGAGGAAAAGCTAACGTCTGACCGTAAGTCAGATTATCGTGTTGTTATGAATTTTTGCTTGTTTTGTCTCTTCCCATTACTTGTATTTGTCTTATGTATGCACGTCGTTCAGTCTGATTGATTACGACTAGCAATCTGCATGATGAAGTAACTGGGTTTCTGCAGAACAGTGTTGACCTTCAGCATGACATTGCACCACACTATGAGGATTGTCAGACAGCAGAGAAAAAATTGATGAGATGGCCACATCTGTCGTATAGTTGAGGCTCAACTCCAAGTGATATTCATTTGTTTGGGCCAAAGAAAGAACCACTGGGAGCCTTCTCGTTTTAGAACAATCAATATATGTTTAACAGCATGTTCTGAAAGTTTCTACATGCTGCCAACAAAGACTTTTATGCTACAGGCTTCAGCTGACTTGTAGTATGCTGGAAATACGTATTGAATTACATCTGACTGTATTGAATAGTAGCATTGTTGTTAGAATTATGAGAATTACTGTTGTGTTGTTATGAATTTCAGTCCTGTAACTAATTGAATGCGCCTCATAACACCTCGTATTGGCTCTGTGGTCACTCCCCCCCTTAACCTCCACTTGGCCTCATCTGAACAGTGATGTTGGTCTGGAGGAATGGGAATATTAACAGAACTGTTTCTGTGCTATAGTATTGTGTGGCATTTCAGCAATGCATATTGCACAATTATAATGAGCATTTCTTTCAGGTTGGTCTACTGGATCGGGCTTTGATGTCATTGGGCCTAGCTCTCAGTCCTCCAAGCACCTATCTTCGGACTTTATGGTGCTGTGTAGGCTAAGTGTTTTTAAATATTATACTTACTTCACTATACCTTGTAGAGGGCTTGGCCTGGTGTAATTGTCCCTTTACCTGGTGGAATGAGCGAACTATTGTCCTTCAGTGCTTTGTCACTGTTGGTTGGATCATCTGACCAGTAAAAATCGTCTCCAATATGACCTATAATGTGTTTGGTGGGACGTTAAACCCTACTCTACTGTGGTCACTGGTCATGTTGTTATTCTGTGAACTTTGTTGATGCAACTATGTTTTTCATGATTGCTGATGATTGTATGAGAAAAGCTGTGTGACTGTGTTCTTACTAGAAATATGTGTGTGTGTGTGTGGCCTGTGTCCAGACAACCATATGTATCAGTACTTTCTACAAGTTGTACCGACCAAAGTCGACACAACATTCACGGCGGTGGACACGTACCAGTACGCAGCTACAGAGAACGTATGTATTTCGTTGTTACTTATTCCGCAGCGAACTCATCGTTGCGCCGCCCCGTGACCCCTGGAAATCTCAGTTCTCCATAGAGATGAAAGTGGGATAGCATTAGCATCCTCCTGGACAAGGTTGAGCCAGGTGCGATGAGGACGGCCCGGAGGTCTGGTCCAGCTTGTCGATGGCTTCCTGCCCTCATGACTGTTCACCATCAAGCGTACTGCTTCAGCCTAACATGTGTTTTATTCACTGTCAGTAATTTGTGCTAAGTAAGTAAGTAAGAGCGTCTATAAGGTGGTAATCTTACAACCTAAAGAGTCACAGAAGTGCTGGATCCTGTCCCATCATTATCTTCATCATCATTTCTGGCCTGCACCACTAAGAGTGCGTAACACCACTCGCAGCCAACAACTTCCAAAGCGGATGATTCTGAGCCATATTGACAGCTTCAATCATGTGAGATTATGGGACTCGAGGTCATTTAGCACTGTCTTCATCCATATGATACGATCCATGTCACGTTAGGGCGATCTCTTCCAATCTTCTGGTGGGAATGCAATCGGGATCTTCTTAGCATCAGCGCTGTCATCCATGGTTGTCCCATAGGCCGTACAAAATTATATTGTTTTTAGTCTGAACTGTCGCGGTGTAGTTGACAATGCATGCGGGGTTGGTGGGCACCATCAAATTGCCATGTGATGACAAATGGAGGCAGTGATGACCCATGCTAGCAGCAACTGGCACATGTCGACTGTGCTGTGCCAAAAGGCTCTAAGTGCCATTTTTACTTTTTTACAGGAGAGACAAAAAAACTGATTATAACCAGTTGCTGGTAACATTAATGTTCGGCAAAATAACTAAATATTCTGCTCCTAA
>Ga0209145_1000237_pt1 | contig 11171 bp, 7 predicted proteins | sample WorMetfiPIANOSA2_FD_187396 | JGI IMG/M metagenome (GOLD analysis project Ga0209145, IMG submission 187396) | Marine gutless worms symbiont microbial communities from Max Planck institute for Marine Microbiology, Germany - Olavius filocauda... | ecosystem: Host-associated > Annelida > Digestive... | reverse complement strand
CACTGGGGTTCTCAGCACAGCTGCCGGGGTTGTAACGCATGTGAATTTACGTCTATGCAAAAACAGATTTTTTCCCTGAAAAATACAAAAAAATAAAGATACAAACTGCTTCGGCAACTGAAACGGCGAAATAATACTGTTCAGAAAAAAACGACATTTGCCACATTCGATGGATATGAAGCAGGAAAGCCCATGTACAGCTTAACGAATACGGCCGATGATTCTCCGCTGTAATATCTATCAACCACTGCGACCAAACACCAGCTGCATTGATGACTGGATACAGTAGGGACCTGCGAAGCTTCAAGATTCGATTCGAATCGGACGATTCGATTCGAAAGTGACCTGCCGTAGTACCACAAACCACGCTCACTGTTCAACATAAACTTCAACTGTTGCGTCGTTCTAATTGAGATCTATTTTATGTTTATGTAGCAAGAGCATACACACTCGCTAGCACTGTAGGAGTGATCGAGCAATATTGTTTGAGGAACCAGGAGAATCCGCACATCTACAGCGCATTATTTACTTACAGCACAAACTGTTCCTCTGATTCGATTTGAGATTCAAATTTGAATCAAACGAAAATTTTCAATTCGCAGGTCCCTGGGACACAGTAATAGATGATGAGACTTGGAGACAGTTCAAACGCCATCAGTTCAGACCACAGAATAGCTTTCTCTAAATAAGTTGGCGCTACCACCAATCGGCTACAAAGTCAAAGTCGGCAAAGACGCGCTGTTCAGCATCTGACAGTGTGTTGGAGTCGTGCGTTGGTAAAAGTGTCGGTTTTTCTGATGTAAACTCACGGTCAAAGTTGCTGACATCCTCCATGCTTCTCTGTAACAACCAACAGCATGCCACATACAACATGAAATCAAACAGACATTTTTCTCAGACTCGTGCATTTCCGACAAATTTTAACAGTTGTGCCAGGTTGGAAATGAGGCAAGCTTCATTATTTCCAGTGCAAACACTAAATAAGAACAAACACGAAACAATTTAACGTGAATATAATTAGCAAAAGTGAGTGACTAAATGTCCCGCTCATCACGTAAATTTGGGAGCATTCATTATCTGCTTACCAAATATAATAATATGTCCAGATTACACATTATTCAACACAGACTTAATTGACACATCAGCTCCTATATAAAATATTTACAGATTGATAACTAAAATTAAATTGCATTGGGCGAGTGCAATTTATTTAGTACTATATAAACCGTTAATTTTGGCGTTTATGCTTAATGAAGTAAGTAATACATTAAATCGCATTTCGGACACGTATCTTTCCAGGCAGTTAATTGTACTGGCACTGTCAGCCAAACAACAACCAAATAATACATAAAAATAACTCTACGATATTATGGTACACAGCAGAGATGCTTTCAGACTCTGTGCTATATGTAATTCATGAATGACACTGACATAAGCAAACTGGCTTGGCAGCAATGTCTTTCATATGGCAGAAATGTCTGCCAACTGCCAGATAGACCAGAACACGTCTTGACATTATCAATCCAGACAGTTCTTGGTCCCTTCATCTTTTCCACGACCAATCCTTGAATGATGTCTTTAAGTAGTTGTATTTTCCCATCATTGTAAGTACATAATCAGTTAATCTCTTTCCTCTTACCATAACAACTTTTCAATTATAAAAAGTACACTCTGGACTTTGACACTGCAAAAGCAGACAATAAGACTAGAAACTTTTTAAATGTGGATCTGCAGAAGAATAATGAAGACCTGGTTGGGTGGACAAAATTAGCAAGGAAGAAGTGTTAGCTCAAGTAAATTCTATATGGACCAGGGAACATCGTTGGATAGGATATGTTTTGTAGCACGATGAATTACTTTGTAACCTTATGGAAGGAAGAATGGTTGGAAACCTACGAGAGGCAGGAGAAGTGTACAGATGTTAGAAGACGTCTATGAAAATAACAGTTATGAAGTTTCAAAGAGGACAGCAGAAGACAGAAGTGGATGGAGAGAAAGCACAAGAAAGAAAGTGCCAAGAACCTGCTGTACAGCGGACAACTGAAGAAGACACTTAGTTAGCAAATGTGGAGAGTGACTGGAGACAATTCAAAAGGCAGAACAACTCACCACTGTCGGGACAAATGGCGGACGGACACGTCTTGTTAGAAGCTGAGACCAGTTTACTGCCTGCACAAAACAACAATCCAACTGCAAATCACAGGCAAAAAGTTTCACTATCTACCGCAGCTGATCACTTTCTAGCATTTTCCCTTTACCCACATTACTAATAACATCTATGCCAAATTGCTTGTAGACCTTTTAAGTAAGTCAGTAAGAAATTTGTACGTGGCACCTGAAAACAAAAGTCACTAAGTGTCACAGACTTAATCGTAGGATGTTCGTGAGACGTCAAGTCCGAGTCCCTGGCACTCAGTATCGATGTATTGATGAAGTTTTGTATTTTACTACTTTTCTGCCCAAAATAAATAAGGCTAAATCGAAGTACTGTTTATAAGCCTACTGTCTGCAGACGACTTTTAAAAGTGACTATATTAACGTCCTGCAAAACGTTCTGCTTCTAGACCAAGACGTCAAAAAATGTCTTGAGATGTTTGCCAAAATGCAGTTGAGAATGTGGGACAGTTTATTATCACAAACCCATAGTATGTTTTTCCCAGTGAATTACGTTGATCACTACTAGTTACATATGTAACGCAAATCATACAATATACAACAATCACTAACATCATCGTCATAATCATCATTCTTAGTGTCTAGTCACAGTTTCAGCGATGCTTGCAGTAACTTATTTCACCGACATTTAAAACTGTGATCAAACAACAGAAGGTGTCACTTACTCTGAAGAATGCCTGTTTCTTAACATCTTCCGCATCTCGTTCGCTGGAGCCGAGCCGCTTCGAAGGATTCTTTCTCATGAGCTATCAGTACAACATAGCACCACAGTTGCCAGACAGCTGCTCACACATTAGCAAGCACGATCAAATAAGGCAATTTTGAGAAAACTGTAATGCCCCCAACCCACGAATGGTTTTGTTATCTATTTAATGGAATATTCTGTCACTTTCATCTTTGCATCTATGTGCCTACGGTTTTGTTACTTATGCTTGTTACGCTATTGTGCCTCGTTCTCACTGCCACTCTTACAATAGCCCTTCACACCCCCTTCGCTGAGGCACATTAATCAGCCTGGTGACCTTGACCTTTGACCTCTAAATAATTTCATGGGTTACTCGTGTGACGGGCTTGCATCGTGCCAATTTCAGGCTTCCTAGGCCTTTCCATTCTTGAGTTAGGTTGATGCACGAGACAGACGGACAGACACCGCACCTCATTTTATAATGCCCCTCCTATGAAGGTTGGGAACTTGGGGTCATAAAAATGTGGTGAAAGTTAACAGAAGAGTCGTTGTAACAAGGTGGGTCGCACCATCATGAGTGTTTTCAATGCATCTCGATACAGATGCTGAAAGGTGACAGGCCATCAGTGTGTAGAGTTTAATGTCCCACTCGACACGTAACAGGTCATTTTGGGATGGGTCTTTCCAGCCAATCGATTGCAAGAACACAAACACAAGAGCACAAACAAGAACCAAATAATACACAAACATATAAAATAACTATAACAAACAGACCCTAGTAAGTAAATGTACATTTGTATAGCGCAAATACGTTAAAAACATGTCTAACGCACTGCCAATGAAATGCTAACAACAGGCAAACAGGTGGGTTTTCATACTGTGTCGAAACTGGTCAAGACAATAAAACACAAAAAGAAACTAAGCCTAAACTTTTTAACATGTCCTAGTCCACTAGCAAGAACTTCACATATAACTGAGTACAAGTAATACAGTAGATAACCATTAAGTGTAAGGTGATGGTTATGCCATACTCAAGCAAGCAGCTGAAGAAATGAAGGGTTGGAGATACAGTTGGAATGCTGTTAGAAACGTGCAGAAGGCTAAAGAAGAATAATTACCGTTAGTGTGTACATCTCTAGCAACTTACCCGTCTCATGATTGCGAGAGCCTCGGTCGACACAAACCGCGGATAGCGAACTTCTTCGTTGACGATACTGTCAAACATTTCTTCCTCATCGTCGCCAGGAAACGGCGACTGAAATCAACCAATCACGACAGACCGGATAATCATTCCACACTGACATGTTAAACAGGCCGCTAACCAGTGATGTCATCAAGGAAGGACAAGGAGAAGGACTTCTGATCCAAGGACAAGTACTTGAAGTCTGAGGACAAGGACAAGAACTTGCAAGTTGCTCCTCGAGGGCAAGGACTTTCCTCAAGGACAACAACATTAGGTTACAGTGAAGAACGGCTTACTTACTGGCATATATTAGTAAGTAATATTTGACATCAGAAAGTAAGACATTCTCTACCGTATCCTCATGTATGGTGGCAGGAAAAGAATTTATGGTTTCATGTGATCATACATAACGGACTGTTTGCAGAATGTGAAGTCCTTCGCAATTTTCGAGGACTTTGTAATACAAGGACAAAGACTTGAGGTCCGAGGACAAGGACTTGTAAATTGGTCCTCGAGGATCCTCGAGTACAAGGACTTTCCTCGAGGACAACAACACTGCCCCTAACCAACCTATCTTAATTTTTAACCCTTGGTTCCACCTTGCTGAAGAAAACAGTGTCAGTAATAATCATTCCACAACGACACGTTAAACAGGCCCCAGAATCCTAACCACTATAATAACATGTCACACAGTGCAAGAATTCAGCTTACCTCTCCAACAAGCATCTCAAATATGAGAACGCCAAGACCCCACCAGTCCACGGATCGAGTATAAGAGGTTTCGGTCAGTACTTCCGGCGCCAGGAATTCAGGCGTGCCGCAGAAGGTTGATGTCCTATCACCATGGCCCATGCCTTCCTTACACAGACCAAAGTCGGCTATCTTTACAAAGCCGTCGGCGTCCAGTAACAGGTTGTCCAGCTTCAGGTCTCTGCAGCATGCATGCAAGTTAGCACTGTTAAGTTTTAACAGATGAAAATACAAACAGAGAAAGTAGGCAGGAGTAGAAAAAGTAAAAGAAAATGTAAAAAAAAAAAGATTAATCACAGGCACAAAGTGTGCAACACATCAGCTCATATAATTTAGTCAGGTATTGTATCAAATATAACACATCTTAAATGTTATCATATAACATTTTTCCACACAAACAATCCACAGCATATACACTCACACATACCAGTTTATTGGACACCCTTCCAGTCAAACCTGGGTTAGCCGGTTTTCCCCCTAACTCTTCCTTTCCACACATCCTCTTTAACACTATATTACCAAGCAGCTGCTGACCCTTAGATGAAGCCTATACACCGTGAACCATAAAAAAGTGCCACTTTGTTTTTGATTATAACTCTGGCTTTTCTTGGTCGATTTTTAAACTTTTTGTACCAGCGGAAACAGGAAGGAATAGTCTACAAAAAGTTAATAATAAAATTTACCACTTCACCCTGACTGTGCCTCCACACTACCTGGTAAAACTAAAACCACGTATAAACAGCACATTTTGAAGTCAATCATCACAGTGCGTTCGATCGAACCAGTTGTTCACAACTTTCGCAGAAAGTCGTCAAATGTTCGTATTTGTCAATTTTTTTGGTAGGAACTTCTTTTATCAGTCTTCCAACAGTAAAACTTTCACATTCTCAGGTTTTTTTTACAAAAAATGTTTAGTGTTATCTTCAAACTCAACGTATTTAATTTTGATAACTAACTGTATGAAGTAAACTTTTGTGATGTGCATTGTGACGCTGTTATGACGTCATCAAGTGATTAAATAACTAAATTGTAGAGTATTCCTTCCTGTTTCTACTGGTAGAGAAATTATAAAAATCGAGCAAGTAACGCCAGAGTTATAATCGAAAACAAAGTGGCACTTTTTTATGGTTCATGGTGTAGACTGCTGCCATCTGTACCACTATCAGTAACTAATAATTTAGTCTTCTACTATGCAGCAGGTTTTTGACATCATTCCACTGTATCTCCATCCATTCATTTCAGATGCTCACTTGAGTTTGGCATAACCATCACTTTGTCAGATCATGCAGCATTTGTAATCTTCTCCTTCCTCTTGTTGACTTACCATTCATTCTCCCTTCTGTAGTTTTGTGTATAAGGCTATCATGCCTTAACACATGACCAACCGACTGTGTTTCCGTTGCCATATAGTACTCAATATTTGCTTGTCTTTCTTTACTTTCCTCAGTACATACTTATTAGCAGTGTTGTTGCCATCGAGAAAAGTCCTTACCTTGTCCCGAGGATCATTGAGGACCAATTTACAAGTCCTTCAACCACAAGTCCTTGTCCTTGAACGACAAAGTCCTTAAAAACTGTCAAGGACTTCGCACTCTGCCAACAGTCTGTTATGCACGATCATGTGGTCTGTAAATTTGGTTACCACTACTGCGCATGAGGTTATGGTGAAGAATGGCTTACTTACTGATATCAGATATTACTTACTGATATATATCATTAAGCAAGCCATTCTTCGCTGTATCCCAGTGTTGTTGTCCTCGAGGAACGTTCCTGTCCTTGAGGACCAATTTACAAGTCCTTGTCCTCAGACTCCAAGTCCTTGTCCTGGGATCACAAGTCTTTCTCCTTGTCCTCAAGCCTTAAGTCCTTGTCCTCGGACCATAAGTCCTTTTCTTGGGATCACAAGTCCTTCTCCTTGTCCTCGAGCCTTAAGTCCTGGACAACGTCACTGCTTATTGGTGACTTTGTGTGCACGATAAACATTTACAACAACAATAACAACAATGTTGACAGATCATCAAGCAGACCTGTAGATGATGCGGTGCTCATGTAGGTACTGCAGTCCAAGGACGACACAGCTGGCGTAGAAGACGCTGCGTGACTCGGAAAACACATCGTTGTGAATGTGCATCATTAGATCTCCGCCACAAGCATACTCCATCACAAAGCAAACGTTATCCTGCACCAATATGTAAACTGCAGATTACTGATAGCCAACTGTCTCAAATTACTACAGCTTGTGGTTGACTAAAATTTCTTACTCAGTTCATCAGCATGATTAGTCAATCGTTGACTAAATACTTTGCCTACAACTCTACAACTGCACTTGTCGTTTTGTCGCGTGAAGTCAACTGAATCAGCATTTTGAGTAACTGAATATGTAAGTAAGTAGCACATTACAATGACTAAATGAAGAATGTCCCATAATTTGATGTATTCAGTCAAGGCAGACTTGCAGTACATTCTGTAGATTTGTTTGAATTATGCATTACTGACGGGTTTATTTTATGCACATAAATCAATTAATCCACTATGGATTTAGTCAACAAACATTCGATTAATCAACATTAACCAATTAATTTTAGCTGATTAATCAACTGATTTTTAAACTAATTAATTGCAGCAATAGTCCATTAACTGTAGTGGGAAATTAATCAACTACGGTAATTGACTAATGGATCTAGCTGAAACAATTACCGGATCCACTTTAGCCGAGAAAAATGGAATGTCAAAAAACTGCTGTTTGTTTAACCAGTCTGCCACCGGTTAAGCCAAACACACAAGGTATCCCAAAAATATATGGAGATTGCAGTGATGATATATTCATTAATGGTAACTGAAATTAGAAGAAAAATAGTAATAGTAACAGTATTAGGGGAAGGGGGGTGTTGGTATTATAAAAAATATTATTTCATTTGGGCTACAGGATCTGGCACTTTCATATCGTATTGTGTGAGTAACAAAACCATTACCTCTGTCTGGAAACAGCCAGCAAGGTTAACAAGGAAAGGATGTCTCGTGACATTGATGACCTCAAAGATGTGTTTCTCCGACACGAGACTGTCGACCTCATCACGGGCGAGAATGTCGGCTTTCTTGAGTGCTTTTATGGCGAAGTATTCGCCAGTGTACGTGTGCTGGGATAACACGACCTAAGTGACATGGCAACACACACACATACATACCAGCTTGTATATCATATTATACGGTTGATAACGCACTAATAGTCATTCACTAGGAAGAATCTTAAGTGCGGGAGGTCACGAATCAGTTATAATCAAATGCACGATTGTACAGTTCAGTTTGAGCGACCGTTTGAAATGTTCCAGTGTACTGGAGGAAGTGACTGAAGTAGGAAGTACATTCCAAATGGTTGGTGCTGCGTGGCGGAAGGCACGGTCTGTGAACTTCAGTTTGTTTCTAGGTATGTGCAGCCGTTGGTAATTGCTTAACAGCCATCATTCCAGGTAAACCTGGATTAGCCAGTTTCTCCCTAACTCTCCCTCTATATCCTTTTAACACCATCTAACTATTACATTATATTACACTGCAGTTTATTAAGTGGCCTAAGTTTAAAAACTTATAGGAATCACTATGGTGCAACGTCTGGATAGGACTGTGGAAACAAATGAGTCTTCAGTTTACAGCGGAATAACAACAGCGAAGGAGCCGAAGTGATGTCGTTAGGGAGACTGTTCCAGATCCTGGGACCAGCAACAGATGCTAATACACGTGTAAACACTAAACAATGTACATGTAGTTCCTTATTTGATGTTAGCATTGAGACCAGAGTTGATCCTGATTTCTAGGCAGTCAGCATGTGCAAAACTCAAGACATAAACCCTGCGACATGCAGCCATTACTTTCTTCTAAGCCCACATTATCTTCCCAGCTGCAGAGCATCACCGACTTTGGGCCAGTACCAAATTATACTGCTTAGGACAGAGACAAATGTGTGTGTAAACAACTTTCCCGGATTCGTTATGTGGAAGTGGAAGGCCGGGAATCAAACCGACGGTAAGTACAATACCCTAACCATTACATCACCTTGCCACACACTGCACTGAACTTCATGAAATATGCAAACATACCTTTCCAAAATGTCCGCGACCCAACACAGCAACACATCGGAACTGTTCTAAGCTCATCTTCTTAGCATTTATCCTGAAATGAAATTTTTTTTTAAGTTCTGTTGTCAGCCAATGATCATACTTTTGCACAAAACCAGCAAATATGTTATTGATCAACAGATATACACTATCGGATGTTGAAGAGAATTACCATCTTAAGTCTGGTACCAGTTTGTTTCTAATGCTGAAGTATGGTGGACAAGTGGTCAACCTCTCCTTACCTCAACCATCAACCATCCAAGCATGGCATCTCTCTCTATTTGGACACATAGCATGACTGGATGACAATGCAGATCCTGACTGCATTCCCACTAGAATATCAGTAGAGACCAGCAGGATGTCCTTGGATCACATGGATGAAGACAGTCCTAAATGACCTTGAGTCTCACAATCTCACATCGACTGAAGCAGTCAATATGGCTCAAAAAGTCAAAATCGCCCGCTCTGGAGGTTGCTGGCTGCCGAGTGGCACTATGCACTCTTAGTGGTACAGGCCAGAAATAATGACAATCATCATCATTTTGAGTCTTAGTCACTTTCTGAAAATTTAACTCAGCACTTCAAACAAGTTTTCACTGTACAATATTCTGCGTTCTCAACAGTCTCCAGCAAAAATGGTACAAGTAAAGGTGGTTCTCAACATAGACAGAATCGACTGCTCTGGAGGTTGCTGGCTGCGAGTGGCGCTATGCACTCTTAGTGGTGTAGGCCAGAAATTATGATGATGATGAAACTTGATATGTGCCGATGCCAAATTCTGTCGCCTAATAACTGATCCAAAGCAGTGACAGTTGCACATACGTGTTTCCAGTTGAATGTACTCTGGCGGCTGGTATTGGCGTGCCGGAAGTCTGTAGAGAAGGCACTGGTATCGAGGCCGACATTGGCAGACTATCCGCCTTTACAATTGGTCTCTTTGGCGTGTCATACAGAGGCTCTCGGTCGTCAACTTCAGCGGTCTTCTGAACAGAGCTCAGCGCTTCGCCGTTCGGTAGAAAGCAGAACATTTTCTGAATCATGTCCTGCATCGCACAGACAAGTTCATAGGTTTACTAGCAGGCCCTTACATGCCCACTGGTTTACTAGCAGGCCCTTACACGCCCACTGGTTTACTAGCAGGCCCTTACACGCCCACTGGTTTACTAGCAGGCCCTTACACGCCTACTGAATTCTCGCCTTAACTCAATCTATCGATGAAATGCATTATTTGAAACAATGCATTCAATATTTTACAATTTACCACTGCACAGTTCACATACTCATTTGTACAAGTTACCTGGACAGCAAACGGGTACCTTAGGGTGGATCCCATTGTTTTAGTAAATGCAGATGGGATAGATTTCTGCACAAAATGAAGCTATATTCTGAGGTTGCACAAGCTCAAATCTAGCTAATTGTTATCAATCCAGGCACAGTCTGGCATCTTGTGACATTAGTTTAAAGTTTGATGCTTATAAGTCAGCTTAATGGTGACGGTTGATGTAGACAATAGCAGCCTACAGGCGGACTCACAGCCCAAGTCGGTTGGCTTCGTCCTCACCTCAGCCTATCACACTGTCACAACCTTCCCATCAATCAAAGCTAACCCATTCTTCACCCATCAACAGATTCATGAGGGAACAGACGTCTGTGATCAGACAAACCTGAAACTAACACACAGTATGACTGTCTTGACACAAATAAGTCACCCACCTGAACCTCATCCAGGTCAGCAGTGAAGGAGCTCACTGGCTCTGATGGTATTGGCGATGTAGGAAGTGGTGGCAGCATCTCACTTAACGATAACTCTTCCGACGACCTTGACAAGGACGACAAGGTCATATCTCGACTACTGTCGCTCGAGCCAATGACAGGGCCAAGTGACGAAGTAGGGGTACCTACAACAATTAAACACCGATTCTAATCAAATAAAACCAAATCAATAAATTTGCTAAGGCACCTCACTACAGTAGCTCTAGAAATGCCTAATGCCACTATCACAAGTTTATCTAGGTATGCCACAAGTCCCCTATGTCTCAAATGAAACCTTACTGAAGGAAGCACTAAAGCAGGAAATTTTTATTATTATAACTAACAGGGCAATCTACTCTATAAGGTGCTGACCCACGACAAATTTTGGCCCCTGGCGACCTTGACATTTTAATATGAAAATTGTACACACAAGTAACACAACTACATGTACATGCAATACATAAACCAAACCCTAGTCACAATTTTCATACAAAAACAACATATAAAGAACTTAAAA
>Ga0209145_1000236_pt1 | contig 11184 bp, 6 predicted proteins | sample WorMetfiPIANOSA2_FD_187396 | JGI IMG/M metagenome (GOLD analysis project Ga0209145, IMG submission 187396) | Marine gutless worms symbiont microbial communities from Max Planck institute for Marine Microbiology, Germany - Olavius filocauda... | ecosystem: Host-associated > Annelida > Digestive... | reverse complement strand
GGATGAAGGTAGACTCTTCGTTTTTTCTTTGTTGGATAGGCCATGGCAAGTACTACATAAGGGACGATGAATGACCCCAAAGGGTGCGTGGCCAAGGTCGCGTGTCCTACTTTTGAAGCAATGGGACAGATACCCGCGTTCCACAGAACGTATTTCTTGTTTGTACTGCCATTTGTTTCGTGTTACTCAACGATGTCGAGAAATCAACTGCGCGTCACACAACCTGTCACTGCTACTGTCACTGTCAAAATGTCACTGCGCTCCAAAGAGTTAAGGTTGGAAAAATCAGAGCATCTAGCTACCAACAGCATGATAAGATCTATGATGACGACCAACGGGACAGGGCAGAAAGGTCGCCCGCGGCCAAATCAATTCCCCGTCAGTAATATGCCAAATGATAATGGACAGACGGACAGACGCACTGCATAACAGATGGCCCACCTAGCTGGAGCCTGGCAGGCGGACGTTCGCGTTGACAAAAGTACTCTATACCCGGTGAACCGGCGACGTTAGTAACAATCGCAAGAACAACGCGGCCTACTTATAATACCACAAAGCGTCCGTACACGTCGGCATTATTCAGTGGATCACCTTACACTGCGTGGAATTAATGGGAAACACCCACCTTTACTATCAACTAACGCTAGAGAGGGTTCGTGTATAAACAACAGTTGACATTGGAGGCCGTTTAACAGGTTGCTACGAATGTGGCACACATAAACTGTGTCGAACGAAACAGACACCCACAGACCAGATCTGGGGAAAAGGTGGCAAAAATACGATCCTTTTATGCTACAGCCGTCCTGCATCGATCGGTCCTCAATGGGGTGGCACGGTGGCGCAACTGGTAGAGCGTCGGACTAGCGTTTCGACTCCCAGCCTGGTCGCTGCTGCGTAAAAACCTTAAGACAAATTTCTCACACCCTGTATGCCTAGGTTGAATTCTACCCTCCGTGGTACGGTAAAATGAGTATCAGCTTTCGGGCGATGATGGACGTAAACTATAGCAGCCAAGTCGGTTGGCTTGGTCTAATTGGACGGTCGCGCGAATTGTTTGCGAATAAATGCAATTAGATGTGTATAATATAATTCACTTATTTATTGAACTTGGATGGAAGTTGTATCTAAATGGCAACTTATGGATTCGCCAGGACCACCACTCGGCCACTGGTACAGTTTTGTAGTGGTGTTGCTTTCTTGGTAGTTTTTTTTGCACATACCCTCAATCTCATAAACATGTTTTAGTCACCCCTCAGCTCTTAGTACAAATTGTTGAAGTCTCCTTGCTGCCGTCTTATAAGACTTGTACCGTTAATCCACACGCGCCGGCACTAAGTTATAGCTGCGCCATAGCAGAAGCATTCTCAATACAGTGTGTCGTTGGATACGCCTGTTCCATCGCCTCACCAGCAGTAGATACAATAATACATGACTTTATAGCTTGCAAATCATTAGATTGACGAAATGTTAGCAAAAATATTGAAATATTGACAAAATATGCAATGATTATCAGTGACATAAACAGGTTCCCGCGTTAAATTCACTCCAGTCGGTGTAATTGAGGCCTAAGAGTCGGCAGCCGCTTGGCGCTGTTCTATATTCATCAGATAAACCGCGTGAACTCTCAAAATGACTTTTGTCATGACGACAGCACAATAAACATTGTCCCGTGTATTATTAACAACACCACTACCATGTATTATTATTATTATTTAATGAAACGAAACGCAATAAAATGATTTAAGACAACAAGAGCCGGGTGCATAACCGGTGCACAGAGCAATACGCGGCATGCAATGAATAATGCACGTGTCACCTGAGTCAGTATGTAGGAACGGTCTGCCTCAGCAGCCACGACCAGACTGGCGTTGATGTAGTCCAGCGAAGCGCGTTCCAGCTTCACACGACTATGGTCGTCTGCATTCACATCATCAGCAGTGTTCACGTTTTACGTTTCACAACACATTCACACTACACAATCCAACTACTTCATTCCACAGGCAATTGTAAGGCAATTTCATCAATGATGTCCTCAGAACAGCTTCCTGAGTTGACCCACATATGTGAAAGGTGCACTTTTATTCTTTGTGTATTTTTTCAAATTTAGAACAGACGGGCATCGATCTCGTATACTACACGCTGTTTTGGCCTTTTATAGGAAATCAATCTCCTTTGGCTCAGCTTCTGAGTGCATATTAGTACGACATACGTTTTTATTATACATAACTATAGATTACTAACTAGAGGCTGGACACTCAACAGAGTGCATCACGCCGGCCACTCAAAATCGTGTTTTGCATTTTTTGAGTGTGTGACCTTGACCTTTAACCTAACATTAACTGGTGGGCGAGGTATCGTGAAGTACTATCCCTGTGTCAAGTTTGGTGATTTTAGTTTCAGCCGTTTTGGTTTTATCTTGCGGACAGACAGACAGAATAACAGACGCCGGCAAACGCCTTTCTGACGCAACTTTCGTCGGCGTGAGTAATAAAACTGAACAACATTTGACAACAATCTCTTTCCTGGCAGTAAAGAGATTTTCGTAGAAGCAGTCTGAGTTTCAAATGACGCAAAACCAAAGAGTTACAGGCACGCACGATGTGATTCCACAAAGCTCTCAGCTCTATTTCTCAGATATGAGACGATTTTTTTCGTTTATTTTCCATCACTGACAAACAAGTGGACGTTATGGATTACCGTGCGGCTGCAGTATCAGCAGCAGCGTGGCGCCACGCGAGCAGTCTCCAGAGACCTCTGACCGATCATATCACTAACCCTCATCCCGTGAGCATCACAAGCACTACACCTGATACACTTCGTGACCAGCTATGTATCATTCAGCGTTGTCTGTCTGCCACTGACATGAAATCTCACTCAGACGACATCCAGATCCATCGGCTCTCAATAACTCGATTCATTCCACTTCTAGTTCAGTTCTTTGTAAAAACTCCTTATTTTAACTCTGCCATGGAGTTAACGTTATCACTATCAGTTTGGTCAAGGTCACTCACAAGGTCAACATAACACTTCCAGCTGGTGTCTACCATCTGCGCAAAATCATGAACTGCTTGGTATATGATATAATGCGGCATGACCTTGATCTTTGACGTTTTGATCTTAAAATGGAATCAAGAGTTACATTTAGCACGGACAAGATTAGTGCGTACCAAATTTGAACTTACTATGATTGCCTAGGAAAACTTCTCTCCGAAATGACTTGTTAGGTAGTGATGGACTTCCTGACAGCATAGTTGTGCTGTATGTATGATACGTATTATTCGTTTGGAGAAAAATTCGTGAATTTCAACGAATTATATAGCGTGAACGAATTTTACATAGCCTATTGCACAACGAAATTTAAATTTCTCGTAAAAAATGTTACAGTCCCACATTATTTCGATTCTAACCTACTGTGCTTGTGTTTTACTGTCGCATATTTTTGTGAAATAAACGACACAGTAACTTACATGGCACGACGTCGCGGTATCGGTTACGACACCTGTTGTCAGGCCGGCGTGACTCGTGTAGACTGTACTCGTGACGTCGAGCCGCATCACTGCTGTGCAGCTTCTGTACCATTGCAACCACATCACTTCAGCATCACTCGATTTAACGGCATAGATTTGTATAGCGCCCCATTGTGAGAAGCTCGCCTCTGAAGCGCTCAGGTATAGATCACACAGTTTTTACACTGCAAACACACAATACCTGCCTTTACCTCGTAAAAGTTCACCAGGGGGTGCCACCACTGACTACTGACTAGTAACAGCAGCCAGCTGATTGCAGCTTACTACTCATTTATCCAAGAGGATGAAAGACCGAGTTGGCCTAGTTGGCTGCCCTACAGAGGACGGTTTACCCATATAAATGGTTACCCATCAGCTGTAGGTCAGGTGCAGGCCAGTGATAGTTCGCTGGTCAGAGACCGACGTTCGTCCACTGAGATACACCGCTAGCACACAATAATATACAATTTAATATACAATTCAATTCCATGCCGATATAATAACTGTGATATGGTTACAAACAGTGAACAATACAGTATTATCAAAATACATATACCAAAAACTGTATAAAACACGTATTCTCGTCCACGTGTTTGTGAAGATAATCTCCTCAATTCACAAGAGATATCCTTTGAAGGGTCTTTCCAGCCAATCACTTGGCTATGGTAAAGGCAAAGCAAACCTACAAGATAAACACAAGAAACCCCAAAAACTAAGCCTAACAAAACCAAACTAACCTGGTTTAGACCTCTAATGAAATCCAGCCAGGAATTTGTTCCGGTTTATTCTGACATAAAAACATACTCCCGATGGGCCTATACACAGGGCTCGATGTCATTTAATGTAGCCGCAATACAATCCACAATTTTACAGACCAAAACTTCTGCATCTTTTGTCCATCTGATTTCAACAGCACACCACGTATGTTCATTTTTTTACTGTCAACTTACTCTTAACGAATTTACACGTAACAGCTTCCTGTTCAATTGTGTTATTTCTTGAGCGAGCCTCAGATGGCTGCCAGAACAATTAACAACCTGTGAATGTGTGTGTACGAACTATCAGTCTGAATCATGTCGATGGGCGCTAAACTTTCAAAACAAAGCTCATCCACTATTTCATCTTACAAGGACAATAACATGATCACACATATTCATTCACTGTCTAAAACACAATGCACATTTTCAGTCTGCATAGCATGGTAATCTAAAACTATCACACAAAATGACAAACAGCATAATATAAAAGCTACAACTCAACTACAGATTCAGTCTTTGTGTGTCTTCTAAATGCTTATGAGTGTATTTATTAAAACACAACAAGAAGGATGGCTATCGCCAACGGAACGTGCGTCAGTTTCTGCAATCAGCCTAAGGCACATTATGGCCTCCCCTGGGTACTACGCCCTTGGGACAATCGCGGTAAATGTCACATGGATGAAAATAGGATTCAATGCTGGTCAAACGCATCGCAGCATATACCCATCTATCTTCAACCGTTTACGAGTTATAGTGAGATAGTGGTCGGGAATTGCAACTTTTTCCTACCCCTTTGTATTTAACGCCCCCGTTGGGGGTGTTCCCATTGGAATGCCAGGGAAAAATTTGGTCCCCAGAAAACTACAATCATGGGGCTACCAGGCAGTGGAGACAGTTTGACGATAGGTTGAGCCGTTTCGACACAATACCAGCGTGTGACGGACGGACAGACGGACAGATGTCCAGCCTATATCAATAACGTGCGCAGTAATACTGACGCACGTTAAAAACACTATCACACCAATGTGCAGCAATAAACCTTTATTTTTTCTGCTTTTTTAACCATAAACGCAAATTTTATTGATACACTGACAAGATGATTCGTGTATTTAGTGACCTGTCAGGCTAACAGTGTAATCAGAAGTCTTTAAACAGCAGATCAAACTAGAAGGCACTCATAGAGTTCGAACCCACGCCCTATTGCTGTTAGCGCTAACTCTTAACGTTGACCTTTGAATTTCAACCCAAAACCATGTCACTTGTAGGATATCCCAAGGTCCCTATACCAAGTTCGAACACTTTGGGATCATTCGTTTTTGAATTATGCTCCGGACAAACAAACAGACTGTGCACAGACGGACACACGCCGGCCGGCATAATCCGCGTGGAATCCAACAGCAATATAGAGAACAAAACAAAGGTTGACGCAAATACCACCAGCACCAAGCTTTACACACTCGTCACGTCATATTGCGTCCACGGCCGCTGTGCTGCGGTCAGTGACAGCCTGACATTCTGCACTGACGACTGTTCGTGGAATTACGACTGTCAGGGTCGCATCTGTTCACAGCGCCGCATCCAAGGACACACTATACGGCGAAACTCTCAGTTAATCCATTCCACTGAAGCACGTGACATAATCTCTTAAGCCGTGGTCGCAAGTGCAATAGAAATCGCGTACGATTTTCGCTATCGAAGCCACGAGCCATACATTGCACTAGATACTAAACTAGAGGCTGGCCACTCGACAGAGTGCATAACTCACGCCGGCCACTCGATCGCCTTCAATAATAAGTTTTTGCACTTTGTGACCCTGTGACCTTTCTCATAATATTAATTGGTGGACGAGTACTCGTGATGTGTTATCCCTGTGGCAACCTTGGTGATAGGTTTCAGCCGTTTTGGTTTTATCGTGCGGACAAATAGACACATACACAGACACCGATAAATTCTTTACTCCCGCGCCTGTCGTTATATGTTATAGCATTTACGTCATTAGCGAAACTTTCCAGTAACTGAAATATACACAGAGTGTTTGTGACCTTGAATGTTCAAGGTTATTTGGTGAAGGAGAAACGAGAAAGTATAACCGGAAATGTATAAAGACAAAGACAATCTGTGACGTCACAACTGGCTAAGTTTCGTTGGCTGTGTATGCCTAAGGACATTTTCACGAGACTCAGTTAAAGCGAAACTCTAGGTCTTATTTGCCAGTCTGTCAATCTGTGACTAACTAAGAAAATGAAATCAGTGGTGTCAGTTACAGAATGGGTGCGTGAAGCTGGGAGGTGATGTTTGGCGAGGCGGCGATGAACTGGAGTGAACCGGAAGCAATCAGCGTCACGGTACAGCACCGGGTCCGGGCAATCATCATTAGCTAGGTCACGCGTCGTGTCCACGTGACATGGGCGTGTGGGCGCGGTGGACGCAATGGACCGGACCAGTGTGGAGAAGGCCACTGCGTTCGATGTCATCAAGCGCCAACCAACGCGATTACCGCTCTCTACCGTGTAGTAGTAACACAATATCGCGCGTAAGTCCATCAACCGCAGAAAACTGTCGGCCCTTCAACACGACCATCAGTGTAAGCAGAGTTTAAGGGCGGGGTCCGATAACGCGCCGATCTTTTCCGCGCGATGATGCACAAGGGTACGTTTCCGCGCGCTGCTCCATCCATACACCCTATACAGATGTACATGTAGTGTGTCTGACTGCCTGTGAGGCGTAATAAAGGTGTTCATAATAGGTCATTTAGAAGACCATCCTTTCCAAGCAATTGACTGGACTGGTTCTGACAACCAAACAACAGTAAAATGAAATAAAACACTCAAAAAACTAACCATAAGACAAACTCGCCATGCAGTTAAGAAAGAACATGCAATAACCTACATAAACGGTCTCTTTGTTCACATGTAAGAACTGCTCATATGAGTGTTCATATAATTGAGTATATAATGGTATAATTCTGGTATAGTTGAATAAACCACAGAACAGTTCTGACAATCTTCCATCTTATCCTCCAGACAATCATCACTTCTCAGATGCTGTCCATTGGAGCTCCCAGCATCACATTATACCGCATACCACATTACTTGACGGAGCACAACATCACAGAGATCTCCATAGCATCGCGTACACTGACACAGTCGTCACAAAGTAGGCTACACCATCTCTTGCCCGTTTTTAAATAAACGTTTAGAAATGCATCTGTTTAACCAGTCGTTAATATGCCTTAGAACTAACCTGTAGTTGAAGCTTCAGTTATGCAGGCTAATTATGTCATTTATAATAATAATAATAATAATAATAATAACAACAACAACTATATGTTGGCAATTAACATGTAATTTCCCAATGGTAGGCCGCCCTATCTAGTGCAGCTTCGATCGCAGCAATTTTTAAAGGGATTAAGTTAACTGCTCCCTTAAGCTCCGTCCCCACTGCCCGACGCAGTGGGAACGGAGCTTAAGGGAGCAGTGGGGACGCTCTTACGACCCGACTCAACTATTGTCAAAACGCGGAAGATTCGACCGACAGAGAATAAGTGTGGCATACGTCAGTAGTAAGGGTCTAAAATGGTCTGATGGCAATGTAGTCGAATGGTCGATGATTTACGCTAATGTTAACAGTTAAAATACAATCATTTCTGTACCAAGCATAGTATCCCTACACCCTATCCTACTGCAAACTGTAGGCCTACTCAAACGAGGTCGGATCAAATTAACCAAGTTACGGCCTGGATGGCAAGAACTGAACTAGTTTGTAACGATGTCAAAACTAATTCCAATCGTATGGTGGCTGTCATGAGGTCAGTTATAAAAAGCGCCTCATATTGTTGTGGTGTATTATGCCCCCGCCCCAATAGAGGGGGGCATTATAAATTGAGCGGCGGTGTCTGTCCGTCCGTCCGTCCTCCACTTAACTCGAGAACGGAAAGGCCTAGAAAGCCCAAAATTGGCAGGATGGTAGCCCGTTCCGTTATGCGAGTATTCTGTGAACCCATTTAGAGGTCAAAAAGTCAAAGTCAAGGTCACCAGGCCAATTAAAGTAAAAAAGTGGACTTAGAAAATTTTAGACCCAATGCTCTGCAATGGAGATGTTCACCTACAAATGACTCTTAATCGTCATCGTTGCTCCATAAAAGTTGTATAGAGAATAGGCAAAGTGGGGTCAGTGATTCCAAATATGTGGTTTCTACAGACACCTACTTATTGATCACGTGATACAGCGCATGTGCAGTGCCAAATTCACTATCAAAAACTATAACGGCCTGTGAAGTTGGGTTCTTGCACGCTAGCGGGGCATACCGTGTCGGCTGCACCCGACAACCACATAACTTGTTGTTGTTATCGTATTCGTATCTTTGGAATGGGTGAAGCCAGGCACTTTAAATTAATTTGGTACATACTATACAGATTGACCATAGCAAGAAATTGCTCGTAACGGAGGTGAGGTCAGTGAGGTTAGAAACTTCAAATTTTGTATCCTACGGATAGATCTTGGCAAGTCTCATGTTGCGCTGAGACACTGTCTTGCTGAACGATTAAGAACTCAGAGATTAAGAACGCCAGAGACCTGACGTATGGCAGGCAGCAACTGTTGCGTCAGCAGCATATCACGATAATAGGCTCCACTGACCATGACTTCGGGATCGACGAATATCGAATTGGTGTAACCTAATTTTGACACACTGACTGACACCATCAGTGACTGACTGAATTTTTGAATTCTAATATTTCACAAGGTAGTGTAGCGACGCATTTAAGGTGTGGTGGAATATTTAATGATAGCTTTATTACAAGTTTCTTGCTGAGTCTGACGATGAAAGAATTTTGAAAATCTTTGGTCAATATTTGGTGAAGCTATGGACAAAAGTATAGTGTCTCGTTTTTTTGACTCCAGACAATCAGCTCTCATTGTCTACTGGAGAAACTGTATCTTGTTTAGAGACCAACCAAAGGCAGGCGGACGGGGAATTCAAGTTGATAATGCGTAATTCGAAAACATTTGAACTTCTACCAGCACGAACAGAAAGATTTCGTAAATCATTCATAGCGCATTGTATAGCTAATTACTAATAGTGCGTCTATTAACTGTGCCAATGACTTTGTTGTACTCCGGACAATTTGCATTTTAACTTTTTAACTGTATTTTTATCTACTTGTGTTCAATACAGCATTTTAATGCTGCAAGATGAAATAAACTCACTGTCAATGTCATTGTCAAGTGCACGAGTGAGTAAGGAAACTTCCCAGTTCCCACTCGCTTCTCCGGCAAAGTTTGCGGAGTTAACAACCACAAGTTCTCTGCCATAAAGTAGGCCTACGTACGTATATACATACACGTTTACAGCCAATTTCATTTACGTTTGCACACGGAGGTTACTGTATACCGGTCGTAGTGAAAATCTGCATTGTATTGAGAATGAGGTTAGCTAGTAAGCTAGGCATACGTAGAGGCAGCGTGAATTCGCCGGAATTAATGCAAGTCAGTGCGCGTAAACGAAGCTTTCATCAAATACGCAGCCAGTCCAGATGGGTGCAGACGATCAGAGAAGTAATGAAACGTCGGTGCATAACGAGAGGAAAGCTCGTGTGGGGCCAACATGTAATACCAGATGCCAGCCAATAACAGGTGCGATTGGACACTTCAAAAGCCTCTAAGGTGACGTGACCACGTGCAACTCAATAAAACATGTAACCAGGTCACGAGATTTTGGCAGATTTAAACTTCTATAACTGCAATCAATTTTTATGTGGCCCTCCTTCTAGAATGCCACATTATGCATTGCACCCTATCTGTATTGCACCCTATCACGTGCTTGACTAATTTGATTACGATATGCTCTAAAACATAAAACTGACGAAGTTGCCCATGTAACGTGCAACTTGCTGAGTGACTGGTTTTGAGGTCAAAAGGGCAAAGGTCAAGGTGACACGGCCATATAATGCTCAGACAAGAAACGTGCCATGTAACTCACTAACTTCCACATGAAAGGCAGTTATGAACTTGAACCTTGGTAGAAATATCAAACACTTACAGTACAATAACGAATAAACATTCAAAAGCAGTAAGAGGTCAAACATCAAGGTCACCAGGTCATTATATCGCCACCCGTCTCTAATTAGCTGCTGCTGCTGTTCTTCATTTATGAGTTGGGTCCCGACAGATGGCGCAACAGGCTGACCAAGTGCAGTGGATAATGAGACCACACAACAAGCAACATGCAATACAATGAAGATACAAAGTGCACAATAGTTGGTAACTAATTACACCTATTTCATAATTAAAATAAAAACGAAAAATTTTTTCTTTCATTTTAGGAGAAAAGAATAATAATAATTATGGTTCTGGAGAAAAACAAAAACTATATATAATAAAAATTATTATTATAGCAAATGGAATGAAAACAAGAATTGATATAATAAAAAATGAAAACAAAAATTTTACACAAGTTCTTCCTAGAACTTGAAATAATTTTTTGTCTGCGTATTAGTCCTCACAGGTTGTCAGTAAGTTACTTGTAATCTACCTAATATATACATCCAATACGATGAACTTAATTACTTATGTGGAAACTAATCAGTCTCTGTAAGTATAAGTAAATCCACGAAACCTGCTTCAAGATTAACATGATAAACTGGATTTTGCCAATAGCTAATAAGTATGACGCTGATGTTAGACACCGTGTCAGACCGCAATATCACGTGAAATGGATGAAGAGTTAACACAACATTAGTCGCTTTTATTCACTTACGTTGATAAAATTACTGCCATATTACTAAACAAAAAACAAACTGAATTTGAATATGATGAAATAAATACGACCTATAATTAAAGTTTGAAAAAATGAACTATACAATATCAAAAATTATTTTTTCAAACACGAAAAATACGAAAATCACGCCTGTATTAAAAAG
>Ga0209145_1000235_pt1:0-10000 | contig 11188 bp, 6 predicted proteins | sample WorMetfiPIANOSA2_FD_187396 | JGI IMG/M metagenome (GOLD analysis project Ga0209145, IMG submission 187396) | Marine gutless worms symbiont microbial communities from Max Planck institute for Marine Microbiology, Germany - Olavius filocauda... | ecosystem: Host-associated > Annelida >... | reverse complement strand
ATTGGATCTGGATACAGATCACTTCCTAAATCTGATCAATTGTTCCTTGTTCCCTTTCCTAAAGTTTCTTGAAAATTCATCCATAACTTCTTGAGTAATCTTGTTGACAGACAGACAAACCAAGACAAATTGAGGCTAAGGCTAAAACATAACCTTCCTTGCAGAGGTAATAAGCAATGCAATAAAATCGACATTCAACCCACGTGTACTTCACCCGGTCTTTGTCAATAAAATCTCGACTCACTAGAGCTATTCCCAAATGGATCTTTCCAGCCAATCACCGAGCTACGATACCGATATGTCAAACATATAACAACTAGGATAAACACCAAAAAACTAAACATAACAAAACCAAACTAACTCTGGTTTTGTCAACTCTTACAAAATTTAAGAAGGAAACGTATTGGATCTATTCTAACAATAGTGCTGCTCCTGCTGCCGACATGAGGCTCAGTCAGCATCACAAAACTGCTATAAATGGTTATATTTATGATTACTGCCATGGCATCACTAATGTAAACAATGAAAGCTTTTATTTTGATATTCCAAGAAATTAAAATAACCATTTAATTACCCATCAGTGCAACTGTAAGATATTAACAAAATATCCATAAAAAATTCCCATACCTATTAAACAAAAACTATTAGTAAAATGAATACAATAAAAAGCTACTGGGAATTACAAAAAAAATCAAAAATAACTTTAAATGCAAAATACGGAAGACCATTCAAAGTAAAGAAAATGCATTAATCCATATTAAAAATATAAAAACAAGTAAATAAATGCAAGTAAATTGTCAGATCTTTCAGAAAATTATTTTACTAGTTGCCAATCTGCACAAGAATTTTCTCGGTACACCAATGCATTGCTTACTTTGACTTTCTTAAACACAAGATTTTTACTAATTTCATTCAGCAGTTCGCGATTCTCCAGATCTCGAGCACTTTCATTACACTTCCTTGTAATCTGTACAAAGTCAACAACGGCAGAAAAAAACTAGTGACGGATAAATTCCGGTAATCACTCTGTAATCTGACATTTTAATACTGTCATTCACTGTCCACCTACAATAAGTGACCAGGTGAATGAGCAGAGTTTAACGTCCCACATAATACATAACAGGTCATTTTTGGAAGAGTCTTTCCAGCCAATCAGTTGGCTATGATACAGACAAAATAAATCTAAAAAATCCAAGATAAACCCAAGAAAACCAAACAACTAAACCCAACAAAAACACCAAACTAACCCTAGTTTAGTCGTCTCTTACGACATTGAGCCAGGAAACGGATTGAGTTTATTCTAACAAAAACTGCAACTCCTGGAGCCTGCAAGGGGCAGACACTCATATAGAAAGATCACATGTTATCTACTTGCTACAAATTATTAAACTAACAATCACGCGTGAAAACAGAGCGAACAGAAAACTGACCGAGTGCAAAGTTTCAAGGCATCGATTGACCGCAGCGTAATCCTGCGATGACTGCTTATCGGGCTGTGCGTCTAACTGATGAAGAATTGCATCAACAAGCAGTGGAAGACGAGTGATATGCTGCATTGGTAGGATGAGGAATGACTGCAGAGTCAGACTCTGGGCCTCAGGGGCATGCTCCAACATTGACAGAGTCGACGAGAACTCCTGCTGCTTCCTAACAGTAACAACAGTCAAACTTTAATGACGTGAAACAGTTCGTGACGGTTTGCATAAAAAAGATTACCGTACTGCCTGTCTCGGTGGCTAAGTGGTTAAGGGATGTTCACGAGATGCTAAAGTTTGAGAGCAAGACGTTGAACTCTCAGAACTGCGATAGACTGAGTACTTCAAATTTTTGTAAAGTCTGAGATGTTTACCTGTTGACACCGAGTCTTCCAAAGAGCGTCTTGAGAATGACCAAGACATTCAAGACTGCCTAACAGTAAAGTCATACAAGGGCAACAACAAGTTACAGGTCATTATTGATGTCATGATGAAGGTTTCATAGTTTGCTACATTACTACTCAAAATGAAAAAGGCTACATCAGCGTACTGTATCACAAAACGTCTACTGACTGAAGATGACATTTAAAAGCTGCTATATTAATGTCATGCGAGACGTTCTGCCTCAAGACCGAAACGAAACCTTCATTTCATACTTCTGCCTTTGATTCATAGTGAAAATTTTACTGAAATTCGTAAATAATATCGCCGCGTCTCTTTGAAAACTCCGACTATAACATAAAAACTACCAATCAGCGTCATTGATATATTAAACGTTATGAAAGTTATGCTCGGGCTGTTTTTACACAACACCTCCTCTATGCCATACACACACACACACATATACACACACAGAAAAAAACAAATACAATGTTTCAGCTTACTGTAGGCGTCTGCGTTGGGAGTTTTTACAGCACACTGTGACCATATGTGACAAAGTCTACGTTTCAGTTTACTTACTTGAGCTGCCGCAGAGTTCTTTCCTGAAACGAAGCATTCCGGCAGTAGCAGACGTACGCTTCCAAGTGTTTGGTAAAATTTGTTTCGACGGTGTGACACACCGCAACTGGATCAAGGACGGCGTCTTCAAGCCACAGTCTGTTCAAAGTCAGCTGCATCCTGTCCAACAAATGGTGATAGGTGCATCATGTTGCCATTAACTTTTGTACAGACTTCAGTCTTTTTACATTTAATTTGCAGTTTTATTACAGCAGAAGTTCTTAGTTTTACTATTTTAAGGAGTGTCGCTGGGAGTTGGGACCTACGGCACTTGCGGGTTACAACTAATGAACTATGCAATCACATCAAATCCGACAGAATTTGTGAAGATATTCTCCTCGACTAACTGGAGTTCTTTTCAGAGAAGTCTTTCCGGTCAATCCTTGGCTATGATACTAACGAACAAAACTCACGTCAACAAAGTTAAACTGAATAAAACCCTAATGACTAAAGTTAGCAAAATCAAACTAACCCGATTTCGTCATCTCTCAGGACAACTGGCCAGAAACAGACCAGTTCTTTTCTAACACAAAACTAGTTCCCGGAGCTGTCTTATAACTGCCTCCCAACACCAAGTATGAATGGACAACGATTTGCTACTGGACTCCAGAATCACGTCTAAGACCACAATTTCTGTTTTTGTATGCGGTGCTCAATGAATTATATGCTGTATTCAACTGCAACAGCTAAGATTATTTTTTGGTTCAGTGTGACGGCCAGGAAACGAGGTGTGAATCATTCAATAACTCACCATCTAGCTGCTTCAGCAATCTTATTTATATTGGAGAAGAGCCGACTAAAATCCTGCTTTGAGACCAGATTCTGATGCTCACTAAGCGACTTCATGAAATGTGACTGGACAACATCCAAGCTCTTCACGTAAGATGTCCCTGATGTTATGACTTCAAAGAGACACTGAAACACGGAAAACATAACTTAGTTGGAAAACTGACATCAATCCATTTGTGGCAACACAGGCTCACAGAGAAATTGAACAGCACTTTCTCACATACAAATAGGAATTTGTACGGCATGGCTTACAGATTATTCAGAGGTGTTAACAAAATGTCAGAATGCTAGATGGAATAAGTGAGATTTTAGAAGATTATAACATCTGTTATAAAATCTAGCATTCATTGTAATAAAGCCTACTCAGGGTGACCACTCTCCATACCAAATCAAATTCCCTGACTTTTCTAGGTTTTCCAGGTGGGTGGTCACCCTGCCTACTGTTATGCAGAACTCGCTATTTCTTCCCCAGCGGTGGCCGAGATCATCGCCATTACTCATTGTGCCTACCCACGGAGGGATGGCCAGGCTGAGCAGGCCTGGTTAAATACCAAGATGGTATACTCACAAACAATCACCCATCCTAGTACTAACCCAGATTGTCGTAGATTAACTTGTTGATGTGCACAATACCATTACCACTAAGCCAAATTGCCAACATTACAACATAACATTCAAACTTTATATATATTTCATCAAGCCTGGGTCTCGTTGAATCAGTTCTTTAACGGATATCACACGGATCACTTAAAGTCCTTAAAATGTTGGTAACTTCCACTGGTAAACGAAGTATGGGAGGTCTATGTGATAACCAGCATCTGCCTGTCTGTGTGTCTGTTGGTGCACATAATATCTCACAAAGTTATTAACAGATTTGGACAAAATTATTTGGAAGCGTAGATCTTGGATCAAGGAAGACTTTTGAATAATCCGGATATGCATCTAAATCCATAATCAATACGGATCTAAATCCATACCGGTAATCAATTTTTTCCACTTTTTAACACTGCGAGATAAGGCAGTTTTCAGCACTCTAAATGTGCCCATCTGGTTTGCATATACTCACAAAGATACAAAACAGTACAGTATGGAATCTCAATGTATTCAATGCACAGCATCTGCTAACTCAATAAAACACAGAAAGACAACCTCTTGGAGTCTATGCTCAGATGGCGTCATGCCGTCCAAAATTCCCTTAGCTATTACCTAGACACACAGTCACAAACATGGTGTCATCGGAAGACATTACAAGTCATGACTTCTTAAATACACACCAGGTGATAACAGTATGTTTGTTTATTTATTTATTATTACACCAGTACGCAGCATAGAAATATACACACAATCAATAAAATATACAGCACAAGAGATTGCAAAACAGTTAAGTTGCGGCATCTAGATGCACAATGAACTTTTCAGAACTATGACACTAACTAAGTACTTGAAATGTATTACATTACAACAGAAAATACAAGTAATATGACTGTGTCCCTTGCATGTATAGTTAAGCCCTGTTGTAGGTGTAGCACACCCGAAGAGTGCTATTCATGTAGATGGTCTCGCAGGTGAACTGTGGCTAAATGGCTGGACAGATTGACATGCAACATAGTATGGGGTTAGTCCAGTCCAGTGTTTTTTGTTCTTTCTCAGTGACGCCAAGTTTCTCTGTTATGTGCTTTTTCTTTCAGCTTTGCACAGTTAATCTCATTCTCTTCATCTTCTTTATCATTGCATCCAGTCATATTGCTCTTGGTCTACCAGGGGTTTTCTTTCTCTGAAGCCTTCTTTCGATGACCTTCTGTAATAAGCAGTCTTGTCTTAAGACATGCCCAATCCAATTTTTCTGCCACTTTCTCAGAGTTTTCAGCAAGGAGCGACTTTCATCTACCATCCCTAATATTTGCTCATTTGATGGAGTTAACTTGGGTCGTAATCACAGTTCACAGTGCATTAGATTGGAGTCGGAATGCCCACAATTGGTAGTTATGTGCTCCCTTTTAGATTTATGTTCACATAGACACAGCCTAAATTGATATATTAAATATATCAATATAGAACACTGCAATCAGAATTATTAGGCATTTGTAGCATGACATCGTAAGAGCCCAGATTTTCAACTAGATAAAACAGTGGACTGCAGTCCACTGTTTTATCTAGTTGAAATCTGGGCTCTTACGATGTCATGCTACAAATGCCTAATAATTCTGATTGCAGTGTTCTATATTGATATATTTAATAGACATTTAGCTTGTGCATTTTCCATTAGGTCAGCAAATACAGAGCACAATCTTGAGTTCATCACATATATCTAAAATGCCGGATCAGTTTTGGTTAAGAGACAAGAGCCTATCCGCCTAGTCTGCAATGAACCGGAATGGCTAAATGGCTAGACAGATTGACATGCAACATAGTATGGGCCAGCACTTCACAAACTATGAAAGTGAACTGTACTAACCCTCGGGTTCTCAGACCAAAGTCTCATCAGTTGAGGGCCAGTGCATGTCTCAACGAGCTTGGACAGAGTCTCAGACAGCTTGGCGCAGTCGTCTGTCGCCTGCCCGGCCGACCTGCGGTCGATAATCTCTTGCACGCGTTTCATCGTGGAGTACACGTTGTCATAACCATCTTCAGTCTGATGATCATCATCGTCGAAAGCTGACATAATCACAACGCACAGCAGACTAAGACTTTTTGTTGACGCATCTCAAAGACAAAAAGTTATATATCAGAAGATTTGCTGCAAAAAAGAGACATGGAACTCAATTTAATTTAGTTTAACTGAAAACTTGCTTATTTCATAAAGCATTTCAACTTCCGTCCCACGTTGTTTCATTACATGTACATTAATTGTTTGAGGCTGGTCAGCTTTTGCCATATGCCTTTACAGTCCGTTATTATATTATTATTATTTTATTACTATTACTATTATTATTATTATTATTAATTTTTTTAGCCTTTGGGCGTAAATATTAAAGAAAAGTGTTAATGGCTGCAACGGAGACTCATTCGGTGGACATTGTTATTATTATTATTATTATTGTTATTATTGGCGCACAAGTATTATAGCTGAAAAAAACAAAATGCATAACTGGCTTTTATTAGTAATAGTGGCAACCTTTATATATCACTCACAACAATATCATCATTTTTCACTGAATTTTATTACTCAGTATGAAAGATATTTGAATAATAAACAGCAGTTTGGAATCATTCACTACAATACATAATATCTACCACGCTTCTGTAAAAGAAAACGTGGTCCTGACTTGATGAAGCAGTAGATCACACGCACTTCAACAACTCCCCAACTGTTTCATATTTTGTATGCAGTTTTTCTTTTAGTTCTTTTCTGACGGTAGTCGCGTGAGTATAGCAATCATCCGCCTCTGTGATTCTGTCTGTCTGTCCGCATGATAAAACCAAAACGGCTAAAACTAAAATCACAAAACTTGGCACGGGGATACCTTGCACACAAATGAATACTAATCAAAGGTCAAAGGTCAAGGTTAGGGTTAGGCGATCGAATGGCCGGCATGAGTTATGCACCTCTATCGAGTGCTCCTCTAGTTTGTTTTTAATCTTGTACGGCATCTAGCTACCTGTCAGATCGCAACCGCATACTGTTGTCAGTGCTGGGTAGTAACTAGCCCAGCACTGACTGTTGTAACTCTGTACCGTAACACACAGTACAATTACTAACGACAACAGCTGCTACTCACTGAAACAGCTGGACTGTACGACGAGAGCACGAGCAGTGGCAATGTCATGGTAAGTCTGATACAGCGGCTCTTCATGGTAGAGATCTAACTTTTCACCAACATCATCCGCATATATTCCCTCCAGTGAACTCTACACACAAGAAAAAGACAACAATTAATGCTGTGTATTTCCCCGTTCTAAGGACTGGACCGGTCCGCTTGTATAGCGTAACTTTGTCTGAATCAATGCAGCAGCAGTTTTTGCCAAATGCCGTCAATCAATCGATCAACAGAAAATATTTGATGTGCGATTAAAAACTGACAGATGAAAAGCAAACTAAAACAAAAACACCACTGAGCACTGAGCAGTCCAGAATCCATAAAGGCAGTCCGGTGAGTTGGGTATCTATGGTCAGAGGGATTTGTGGAATCTGGAAAAATAACTCCTGTAGACCTTAGCAAGAATCAAGGTAACAGTCAAGCCACCTAATCTCTCTCTCTATCCTGCACAAGAGAGCGACATTAGCCAGTTGCACACCACGTTGAATTCAAGCCTAATACTCTTTTGACCCTGGGGCAAGAATGCTGTAGTTAACATTTCACTCAAACAGTTCCACACAATGATAAACGATTCTCTGTTAAGCAGTCCGCACATGTGGAGCAGAAATAAAATAAACAGTCGCTAAAATGTTTTAGAAATGTTTTAGCTAATGATGCTAAAACATTTCTAAAACATTTTAGCGACTGTTTATTTCATTTCTGCTCCACATGTGTGGACGCTTGGAGCAGAAATAAAATAAATGGTTGCTAAAACAATTTATATTATTTTCTGCTCCGCGTGTGCGGACAGCATTACTAAACATTTTCAAACGTAGCTAACCTCTGAAAGTGAACTCCAGTTAAACGGATATCTCAACTCCGACAGTGTGCTAGTGCTGGTGTTGGTATCTTCCTCATCAGCACTGCATGACTGAGACCTACGCCTGGACAACAGTTACACTTACTGCAGAAGTCATGCAGATGCACCGCAGACTTAGTAAGAACATCCAGCATCCGTCAACAAAGAAAACATCACACTACAGCAGGCAGTTTTGCAGTGTCATTTAAAATGTGCAAAATAAGACAAATTTTGTGATAGAAACGTGGCATAAACTGCATATCTACTACAAATAGCACGGTGGTTAACAACGCAATCTCCAATGCACTGTAATTCTTAACTGACAACATATAAACATTGAACACTAACGGGATGAGTGGCCATGACGGTCGACAAGTCATGAGGCCCTCACAGCAGTTTGAAGCTAACGGCCATTCGTGAGTCGGTTTTTAAATGTTTGTCATCTGCAGCTATATGAGTTTCACCCACTTTTAACAGCGGACTAGCATTGACGTGAAACTATTCCACAGATATCCATCAAATACGTTTTAAGTTTCCAATGTGCTAGGTTTGTGTTTACACACAATCTGCATTGTGGATACTCTACTTGGAGATACAAACCATTTTATGTTAAGTTCTGTTCGGCCTAGTGACCTTCAACTTTGACCTTTTGACCTAAAGGTAGCCACCCAGTTACTAGTCTCCTGGATAAATTTGAATTTTTTACGAGTTTCAATTCATGTGTTACAAGCCATTTTACGTCTGAGCTTTGTGCCTAGTGCCTTACCCTTTGACCTCGCACCAGTCACATGCACCACAGAGAATATTTCCGCCAAACTAAGTTTATACTAACTTACATTCATCAGTAGGAATCCCATACAGGACAGGTCGACTACACTACAACAAGTAATAAGGCCTTCTATACAAGGGCTCCATAACAACATACCAACTTAATGCCACAGACAAAGCACACAGTGCATACTAATTTGACATTTGCAGAGATATGAAATTAGTACATATGTCTGAGCTTTGTGCCTAGTGCCTTATGGTGTATGCATAACACATAACACAGCAGCGAGTAAAAAAACTTTTGCAAAACAACAAGCATGGAATAATGTCTGTTGCTCTTGCATTCACGAGGATGGGCTATAGTAAATGTGATGAATGCATAGGAGTAAGTTGCCCTACGTCCGTAATAGAGATTAAGAATGGCACTGACAATTTAGCGATCATCATCGTCCACTGAATAGTAAAAATAGACATTTAGCTTCTGCATTTTCCATCGATTAGTCACCACTTTGTGCCTACCAACTATCGTTGTCGAATTGGTCAATTAAAAAGGTAAAAGGTAAATGTGTGTATTTAATATAGCGCCACTTATGACAATGAGCACGACCAGTAGCGCTGTACAACCGTGGAAGTGGCAGCTGATCGGCACTGACAGTAGCACCGCAGCGCAGTTAGCGGCGCCCACTGTCCGCACAACGGACTTTGGACCCGCAGTTAGCAGCTAGCAGGTATGCTATGCCCCAATCAACCACACTAGGCCTTCACCCCGTAATCCATGTACCTAATTATATGAATCACTACTCATTTACTGACCCCTGAGGGATGGATGGCTGAGTTGGCCAAGGCACGCAGCATGCAGCCTTATATAATACCATATAAGACTACATTGCAGCTGGGTGTGAGAAACTTGCCCAAGGTTTTTACATGGCAGCAACCTGGCTGGGAATCGAACCGAGTATCTATACGCTAGTCCGACGCTCTACCAGTAAGCCACCGAGCCACCATAAATTGTCAGTCTCAAACAGATGCATGAAGGGTTACATAATAGATGGACGAACATAGAGTCCAGTGTAACTAACTCATCTCAAATTTGTCTGTCTGTTTTTTCTGTCTGTAGTAAACCAACCATTAGCCAATTCCATTATCCAATTCGTCTATTTTGTGAAGTTCTTTTTTGCTGTCCTAGCCACTTTGATGTGCAATCCTCAGCCAATAAAAATCTCTCAGACTATCTTAAGCTAGTCCTGTATCTAGACAGGTGTGCACAACGTGTTGTGTGTATTATCCATGGCCGGAAATATCTGCCTGATGTGGCTAGTCACCGATACCTTAGACTAGGTGTAAGTTTCCTGTCAGAAGTAGAATCGGTTTAT
>Ga0209145_1000234_pt1 | contig 11202 bp, 6 predicted proteins | sample WorMetfiPIANOSA2_FD_187396 | JGI IMG/M metagenome (GOLD analysis project Ga0209145, IMG submission 187396) | Marine gutless worms symbiont microbial communities from Max Planck institute for Marine Microbiology, Germany - Olavius filocauda... | ecosystem: Host-associated > Annelida > Digestive... | reverse complement strand
TATATATATATACACACTAACTAAGTCTACCTTTTGCTAACTGATATGTTTTTGTAGCCTGTGGACACATATGCTGTCTGTGCAACATGTAACCGGCTGAGTTCTGATTTGCGTGTATGTGACAAATGTGGTACTACACTGTCTGACGACAATGCTGCCCATTGTTATAGTGCTGAACCAAAGCGACCATGTCTTGAGACTCGTGCCAGTGACACCACATTGACCCAGTGCAATGGTGTTACCTCAAACACCAACGGCACTGCAGTTTCCACGTCAACGTTACCGTCAACGTCAGATAATTCAGTGCGGCCACAAGCATTGTATGTAAATGTGAACAATCAAGCATTTCCAGTACTTGGTGTGGCAGCAACGACGTCTGCTTCGCCTGCACCTCTTCCGTCAGTTGCAGGCAGTACCCGTGTGAATAGCTCAGTGTCAAATCCAAATGCCGCTACTGTATTCACTGCAAGTCATGCAGCAGTACCAGCAACGCGGTCCATACAGTCTGCACAAGCCAGCACTCAGCCACGGCCTGCAAACATTGCTCCTGTAACAATGACTCAGATTACCCTGCCGACGTACAGCTTACAACCGCCACCTCAGCCGCATGTGTCCAATGTGGCACGGCTTCCAGTCCCAGGTCTTACATCTACATCTGTACACACTCCTGTCCAGACAGCAACCACGATTGCACCTGCAGTCTCGTCTTATGTCTTTCAAGTGAGTGCTGTCCAGATACGACTCGGTTCCAAGAAGTTTAAGCCTCTGACAGCTGTGACATTCAAGGACGATGGAGTTCTCTTCACGTTAACTGGTAAGTTGGTGAATTGATTTTCACTCGCTTCTTACAGATTTGTTATTTTGATTGTTCTAAGTTCTTACTGATATTATAACCTCTGCCAATGAAGTTGTGGAGCTAATGTGATAACCCATGTCTGTCTGTGTGTGCGTATGTTTGTTAGCAGGATATCTCCAAAAGTTATTGATGGATTTGAACCAAATTTTGTGGAATGATAGACCCTCAGCCAAGGTCCAGTCGATTAGATTTTGGGACTGATCCAGATCTGGGTCTGGATAGTACAAGATCAATTTGTCGTTTTTTCCAACATTAAGAGATGGGTCATTTTTAGACATTAAATAGGATTACTCAGATAGTTGTTGCTGAATGTTCATGAAATTTTTTGGAGGGGCAGGCCTTCAGGTAAGGACCATTCGGTTAGATTTTCGGATGGATCAGGATCAGTTTTTCCACTTTTCCGTCATTGAGAGATAGGGAGTTTTAGGCATTATATATATATATATATATATATATATATGAACTGAAAGAGTTGCGGATGAATGTTTAACACTTTTTGAAGGAGTAGAGACCTTCAGATAACGAATGGCATTGGCAGATGTTTGAACTCTATGAGTGCTTTCTAGTATACGCATGCAGCGTACCCTAGTGGGTTAACAGTAACATCCACATTATGTGCTCAATGTCATGTACCTGAATGGTTACTGGCTTGGACCTACGTTTAGATTCTGAGTCTAGTCAGATAATTTGTGTCAGGATTATTAGTGCTTTGAAATTAATTTCTTGGATAGACTAGAGTGTTTAACAGTGTCCTCTACACTCTGCGACAGTTACTGGCATTCAGAAATAGTAGCACTTAATGCCACAGTTGCCACTGGACCTGAGCCTAATGTGGCTGGTGACCTTATGTAGATCTGGTTGTCTGCATTCTGAAGCTTTGGAAATGTTGCGTGACATACGGACAGTTAGCAGCATTCTTAATTGTATGCAATGACTTAGTGAACATTCTAGCTCCGGTTTAAAGTTTGCAAGTCTGATAACTTGTTCTGTATTATTTTATTATTACTAATACATGTATTATCGTTGCTGTTGCTGTTAGTGTTTGTGTTAATGCTATTACTTTTGTGGCATTGTATAGTAGAATACATTTTTATGGCATGTTAAAACATTGAGTGATAGGAAAGGTTTTGCTGATACATTATACAGGTATATTATAAATGTATGTTATAAATGGTACAAAATCTGTGTTTATACGGTTCTGTGACTTATTTAGTATGGTATTAAATGTACGTGTATGTAAACAATTGTGGTGTTGTAGGTTATTCATATGCACCAGTGTTGCTGAACGCACGAGCAATCATAAAGTGCAAGGCTAATCTGAACACATTAAGTTTCCCTGTCATCTTTCTGTTCCTCGAAGGCTCATGTATGCGCCAGATACGCAACATATTTGGGCTGACAAGCAACAATTTTTCTCCAACTAGTAATGGTAAAGCTTATGTTCTGAACTTCTCAGCACATACTAGTAGATATCAGAACATATCGCTGTTTTGTAAACATAATGATAATTTTTTGTAATGATAAACAAGTTGCCTAGCGATGTAATGGTTAGAGTATTGGACTCGTGATCAAGAGGTCGCGGGTTCAAATCCCGGCCATTCCACTTTCATGTAACAACCCTCGGCAAGTTGTTCACACACATGTGTCTTATTTACATTTCTCCGTGCAGTATAATTTGGTACTGGGCAAAGGGTGGTGATTCTGTTAGGCTGGGAAGGTAACCGCCGGCCTAGTGGAAAGTAATGGCAGCCTACCACTGGGTTTATGACTTGTCACCTACGGACTGAATGCCTGGAGATCGGGATCACCACCGGACCGGACCCAGTGCTTGTATTGTGTATGCGTGAAACTACCTTTACGTTTACCTTTAAGAGATAAACGTGACAGTTTAAGGAAAATTGTCTTTGTTTTATGTTCATTCTAACCAAAAGTTAGTATGAGACACGTTGTTGTTGCAGTGGAGATGAAGCGATCCATTGCAATATTTCCGATATATGCAGTGGAAGGAAAGTCGCAGTCGCAGGTGGTCACGTTTTCAGTTCGCCGTTGTTTTGAGGCGATGCTTCGTCGATATCCTCGGAACACAAAAATCCTCGAGGAGATCACTAACGACCAGGCTCTCGATATACTTCTTGAACTTCGCCCTGCAAGTGAGCAGGACGACAGCAGTGGCAGATCTTCACCAAACATTCCTGTGACTACGTCTGGAGCCAGTGCTACAGTTAGCAGCCCAGTAGTGCCATCTACTGCATCGACACCAGCAGTCAGTCATACTCCACAGGTTGCCGGCAGCAGGTGTGTTATTGGGTGATTAATTTATGGATTTATGGTCAGTAACATAGCTGGTGTTATAGTTTGCTGATGCTAATTTGCTGTAATACTACGTTACAAAGCTGTGGATTGGTGTGCATGACACATGGGCAATATTAGTATTTTTGTTTTTGTTTTCAGACCACAAATTAATACCGGCACTCCAGTGTCAAGCTCACTCGCTGCAGTGGCACCTGTCACTCGGGCTGCTACAATGACTCATGTATGTACATACATTGTCTACTTGCTTATTAGTTTTTAATTATACATTAAGAGAAATAAGCATTGTGTACATTTATTGTCAAGCATGTCATATATCCTTGATGCAAGGCAACAGTTGCTGCTCTGTTGTATGATAATGTATTTATTTTGTATGCTGAGCTACATTTGTGTGTAACATGTTATTCAGTTGAATTAAAGTGCAATAAAAGAGTCATTTAATTTGAAAAGTTTTAGAAATGTATATCATGTATTTAATTAATAATTTTAACTTGCACAGAACATTTTAAAAGTTTAGTAGCTCATCTGTTTCTAGTGCACTGTGTTCAGTGTCCAGGAACATGTTTCAAACTGTTAGTTGCTAAAACTTGTTTAAAATTAAAACAAAATGAAATAAATAAATAAATATTTTCAAATAGGCCTACTGGTAACTTAACATGAACCATTTATCTAGACAAACAAAGCACAAACGTTTTCTAGCAGTATAGACAGGTAAAATGAAGTTAAACATTAATCTGATAAAAAATTTTAATCCGTTGGTTTATCGATTTATTGATCAGAAACTGCAGTCCTGGTATTCCTGTAGTTGATTTAAGCTGTGCATGTGCAGGTTAATCGGCCTCAAGCAGCTGCACCAGTGCTGCAGATCCCGACTGATCAGTCACGCTGGCAGATGATGCAGAAGGGTCTTATAGCTGGTGGAGTCTACCATGTCATGATGCCAGATGGTGGCCGACAGTACTGCCTGTGGAATGGCAAGCAGTTAGTGCCCTGTAAGTTTGCACACATTCATCTATCGTTTTAGCTGTTATGATTAAAAACTGGGTACTGACATCTGAGAGCAGATGTAAAAGGGAGCAACGGCCCTTCCGTCAGCAGTCTGTTGATGAAAGGATTAGTTCTAATGAATGTCTTTAGCAGTGATTAGCAACAAGAGGGTCATCATCATCATCGTCATCATCATCAAAGTACTTGTAGTGCGCCTACTACACTATGAATGCAGGTGCATTCCATAAGTCAAACAGTAAAACAGTGAAACAGTAAAACAGTAAAGAGAAAATTAGCAGGCATTAAAAGCTAAGCTAAAATAATTAGTTTTGAGCTGTTTTATAAAAACTGCAGAGTCAGATGTGGCACGGATGTCTTCAGGCAGTGCGTTTCACTCTTGACGGACCGGCGTGTGAGAAAGCACACTTGTCGAACTTGGTCTGTAAGCATGGCAACATGTAGTCGGTTGAAAGTGCTGACCGGAGACCAGGACGAGATTGGCTGGCAGCAACAGATCGGACGATGTTCTTCAGATACTCCGGAGAGTTGCCACGATGGATCGAGTGCATTAAGCAGCATATCTTTAACTGGATCTACCAGTGGAGCTGGAGAAGGCTTGGAGTAACATGCTCTTTCGGTCCGAGTTTGAACACCAGTCGAGCTGCTGCAGTGGTGTGGTCGTTGACTGCGGCAGGCTGGCCAATGCTGAGTTGCAATAGTCAATCCAGGACATGATCAATGCGAGGACGAGCCGGATCGCTACTTTACTGCCGACTCATCTGCGGATCTGGCGAAGGCAGCATTGATAATAGCAGATGGCAGCCATCTTGTTCACATGCTGCTTCATTGAAAGTTCTCTGTCCAGATGGACATACAGCCTCTTAACCCCTTAACCGCCATGAAAAAATAGTCCCTACGCCAGGGGTTTTCTGGTCAAAATCGAACTTTTTTTAATTGTATACGCCAGAGACAAAATATTTATGTCGCCAGGTACCAATATAGTCTAGGCATATATCGCCGGATATATCCGGCACTTGGTAGTTAAGGGGTTAATCTCTGCACTAATTATTTCTCACAGAATGTACTTTCCTTCCACTGCTCTTCCTTCACCACTGTCCCTTCTCTTTCTCCTGTCTGAGGACATGGTGGGTGGATTAATTTAAACTTGATATATGGAGAGGGAGGGTAAAGGGGGAACCGGCTAACCATCTAGCTTCACCTGGCAAGATGGCCATTAAACTAACATGTGTTAATAGACTCAGACATGCATACCTGTTGGTTACATAGGTCATCCAGTTTAGAATTTAGATCCTGGACATAGGTATTACTTTCCAGCCATGTGGATTTGTGTACTTGTTATTGGGTCCTCCCAATGGATGCACATTATGGATTGCACCATGTCTGCTAGTCTTGCTCTGGATCTGTCCATCTGTTCTGTAGGCTCATTTTCTTTTGTTGTTCACACTGAAGAATCTTGTGTTGATGCAGGTTTGGTGCAGAATACTGAAGTACAGCTGGGCTGCATGAAGATAAGGATAGGTTCATTATTGGCACAGTGTGTCGGACAAGTTCGCGTTCGAGCAGACCAAGGCTGTGGCATATTTTTCACTCTGAAACGTAAGTCATGTGCAGTTTGTAATAATTAATACGTTTCTTGTAATCATGTTCTTATTTATGTAAACATTGTGACTGGTATTTTAGAAGTTACTGTTGGTATTTCCATATTTTTTCTCTGTATCACTAGGCAATGCATAGATTGACATGCTACAGCAATGCAGCATGGAGCTATTGTAAGTAATAGCCACTATCACAATTTCACAAATGAGTTGTTTTTATACTACTCTTTAGAGTAATTAAGCATTTGAATATTGTTAGACATTTGTGACAGTAACTACATCAATAAAGTGACTGTAATTAATGAATAGATTTGAAGAGATTTTATGTTACAATTTTACATTACAAATTTTTACTGTGATTAATTTTTCACAACAGCTGAATGTGTTAGGTTAATGTGAATAATTTTACAATTCTAGTTATGTCACATAATTTTTTTCTCAGTTTAAAGAAATGAATTCATATAGTGAATGATGTTTTATTAACGTGTGACACTTGTATATGGAATATACAATTTATATATGCATAATTACATGCTATCTTAATTTGATGAAAAGGTTGGTTTTACTATGATATGGTGTTGATATTTATATAAACTGTTTAGATGAAGCTACTGGAAACCAGGAGATCTCGCTTGTCCCTGACGAGATAAATACTTGTCAGATATGCTTTGGATCGATTCCAGTGATCTTTATCACGCTTAATCCTGCTGGAGCAGAGAATTTGCGGAAACGACTGAAACTGTCTGCACATTCTGACCCTACGTACAGTCCTCTGGGCTCAGGTACAGATGACAGTAGTTTGCATTGACTGGTTTTGTTCAGTTATTGAAAATCAAAAATTACACTTGACACATAATGGACATAAAGGCACAAGTTTGCAGTTGACTAAAAATCTAAAAAATACACGAAATACACAGTAAGCTTATCTTACAGCAAACAAAATGGGTCAAATTCAGGAAAATACACAATACCTTAGAAGCATGAACCAACAGCCCTGTAAGAACAGCTGATATGAATGTGCATATGGCAACAACAACAACAACAATAACAACCGTTTTATGTCCCTTCAGTTAAGGATAACCTGTGTGAGCCAGTCAGAAACAGTCGGACACATTACATTAACCCTACTGTCATCACTATCCTCAGTGCGTATGAGTGTGCACAGTTGCAGTACACAGTACAACAGACAGTCATTGCTACTCAACACTATAGAAACTATAGTGTGGTGATTCTGTGTGTAATGGTAGTGGATTGTAAAAATCACAAAGCTATGTTCCAAACTATTGGCATTTGTGAAGGACCTTTCACAATCATTCCAGCTAGTTTTGCTGTAGTAATCTGTGTATTGTCTTTTTATGCCCGACCTTCATAGGGAGGGGCATTATAAAATGATGGCCGGTGTCTGCCTGTCTGTCGCCTGCCTCGACCTAACTCGAGAACAAAAAGGCCTAGGAAGCCCAAAGTTGGCAGGATGGGTAACCTGTAAACTTATTAAGGTCAAAGGTTAAGGTCGCCAGGCCGATTAATGCTGTCACAGACAATGCACCACTGTGTGTGCTACTCGCTATGTATGAGGGGAATATTGCAACAGCCGTGCTATAGTCGTTACGGTTCATAGTGTTAAATTTTGTATATAATGTGGTTTAAAATATGCCCAAAAATATATGGTGAAAATTAGTTTGGTACAGTTAGCAGTAGCAAAAACCATATTAATGATGTATTATGGTGTGTTCAGCTGTGTATCGGCGCTACATCATCCTTTTTCTCAACAGTGTTAATCGAGACCAGGCAGATGCTCTAAAGCAGATGAAGTTTACACGAAATGGAGTGTCATCATCATTGTTTGATACAGTAGACATCTCAAGAGGGCTGGTCACCTTGGCACAGATAAAGCTGGACACAACCAGTAAGTGTATCATGTACAGCATGTATATCTAATGTCATAGTGCATTAGGTGCATTTTGTGCTTCCTTGCATTGTGGACAATGGACATTACACACAGCACATATATTAGAACGTGCTTTATTCCGATTTTGTGCTACTTCTACTATTTATCAGTCAACTGATTTACAGGAATGTCAACCCCGGGTTCCCATGGTATCTGCAGCTTATCAAATATCAATACCGTGTTTCACTTGCATATCTTTTATTTTATTTTCATAGTCAGCACATTGTACGTCATTTCCGTGTTATTGTTTAGTAGTAAGAACATATTTACTGTACTGTGAATATTTACAGGTAGTGTTATCATAGTTTACACATTTTCTGACAAAAAGTTAGTAGTAGAAAATGTGAAAATTTTATATTTGGTCATTTTATATTTTTATATTTTTTATATTAAATGTCATTACAATTGTATGTAACTTAGTCTGTACACACTCAACTAATATAAACCAGAGTTTCACTGTTCACTCTTAACAAAAGCCTTTATATAGCATGGTTGTTGTTTTTACACTTAGTTTGATGTATATTGTTGCTTCATAGTTTCTATACAAGTCATAGGTAAATTGTGTGAATGGTGTAAATTATAATTTTAATTGAGAAATAGTTGCTGAATAATTGTAGAGTAGTCTGTCATTTGCTCACATTCAATCATTTCTGACAACTGCTGCATTCCTCTTTAGATATTTTAAACCAAGTCTCACATATGTAATGCACATGCACTTCTTAAAGAATTGATTCACAGCAAAGATACCTCTATCAGTTATAAATAATTTAATGATATAACTAACAGTTTTTACTTTTGCTGTATGAATATTTGTGTTGCAGATGCAATGGCTATTACGCAGTATATGAAGTCTAAAAATCTGAATGGAGTCCGGGGCTTTGTGAGTTTGCTTACCTACATTTATGTATAGATTCTAGTTAATATTATGTGCATTCTACAAACTGGTATTTAGTGTTTTGTTGCTTTTACCAGTTACCATTTGCATCTGTATGTATTCTTTATTGTCTTGTTTAGGATAAGCTGATGAATGAAGTTGCTTCTTCGACATCTGGTGGATCAGCAACTGAGGAAGATGACGATGACGTAATAATGACGCAGGAAGAGGTTGGCATGAAGTGTCCTTACACACAGCAACTTATGAAGTTTCCAATGCGCAACAAGATATGTGGACACAATTATGAAAGAGATGCAATCAAAGAGTTCATACTGCGGAAGAAGGGCCATGCCAAGTAAGTATCAAGCACCCTGGAACTCTGAATTTATAGCTGTCTAGATAATAAATCTATGTTGACTGACGAGTGTTCCAGGATCTGTGGTTTTTTATTAGAATAGACTGAATCTGTCTCCTGACTAAACCAGGGTTAATTTGGTTTTGTCACATTTAATTTTTTGTTTCTTTTGTGTTATCTTGGGTGTTATAGGTTTGCTTTGTCAGTACCATAGCAAAGTGATTGACTGCATACAGTAAAACCATTAATTTTGGCGGTTCAGACTATTACATTATTTTGACGCCTTAATTTTGACATTTTTGCTTGCTGCACTAAAGCCCAGTTTCCACTACCCGAGTTGACGGGTGACCAACCGCGCTCCTGTCAACACGGGTAATGGAAACCGGTCACTCGTCAACTCGGGTAGTGGAAACCGGGCTTAAGTAATACACTAAAATAGCATGAGATTTTGAATATTCACGACCTGTTATCGTTACGACGTCGCCAAGGTCGCGAAATAAAGAGCACACAAAAGTACAGGTTTTACAGCAGTCTCGTCCTCGAAGTGACTTATTATGTGTCAAGTGGGACGTTAAAATCTACACACTCACTCACAGACTGGTGTAACAGAATGGTATAACATTGAAATTATTAATGTACAGGTTAATCCATACGTTTGATATTCAGAAGTGGTAGCACATATTTTACTGCAGCTGTTAATGTTATTGTTGGTCTTCCCTGTATATTGAAGTACCGTTAATTCTGTTGTGGAGTCACTCATGACAGTGTATTATTGCACTCGTCAGGTATGTATGTATCTGTGTTGATACAGATGTCCATATGCTGGTTGTGGCAATCTGATAGCGCTGACAATGGCAGATCTGGTCGAGAATGACGAGCTGCGTGAACACATTAACAAGCAGTCATCAGTGACAGATACACAGACATGATGTTTTGCTTGTATGTGAATAGTGCATATTGGCATTGGATTGTTGCTTATACAGCTGACCTGACAATGCTGCTGCACATTTACATTTTCTTTGTTGCTGTTGCTCAGCGTGGTTCCTTTGCGCAGCTTGATGTACTGTAGTTACATCATATTGAGCCAAGTGGATAGGTGGCCTATTTATAATGAAATTTTTCTCCACATAATTTCCCAGTAACTACATAAAGACTGAATTTGAAAATTTGTCTCCGAAAAGCGTGTGGCGAAGGAGGTCACTGACCATCTTTTAGTGGGAAGAAATTGTTTGTAAATAAAAAAGTAAAACTGCATCATTGCATGCTGCTTTACTATAATTTAATTTGCTAAAATATGGGTTTAAACTATTGTCAGAGTACTGTATACATTATATTTTAGAAATAACTACAAAATTTGATTTTTGCCGAAAAAAATAATGGAAAAAGATGTGTTGTGCTTTTTACTTTATATTTTTAATTTTCAGTGCACACCTCATCAGCATCAGTGATCTTGGTTTGCACACTGTATAATTACAATAGGTAATTTAATATATGTGCAAAATAGACAGCGAGTTGGACAGTGGCATATTATCAGCCTAATGACAGCTAGTTCTTAGGTTTATGTAGTTTGTTCAGTTTAATACATTTAACTTCATTCATTTAACACATTGCAAACATATTCGTTAATCTTTGATCCTAAAGACCCTTTATTCATCTGTCTGTTACCGTACCTTTTCTGTTATGTCCCACACTTGAAACCTTTTCACTGTATCCTAAACCATTAGCCAGTCATTATCAGCCATCCAAATTCTCAACCTTTTAGCAATTTCTGTATGCATACAGAAGCAATGTAAATTCAGTTTTGTTCCCACTGTGATATTGTGCCATAGCCAAGTAACTGGCTGGAAAGATTGTCCCCAGAATGACCTATTATGTGTCTACTGTCTAGTGGGACGATATACTCTACATAACTCATTGTTATGTAGACCACACACACACAAGGCAGTAGTGTCATTTCTGTTTGAGTGCATACAACATTACCCTTTTTTACATTTCTGGTACTAATATTATCTTCAGTGTTGTTGTAAGTGAAAGATGATAATTTGTGCTTGTTTATAGTGAAGAAAGACATTAGTTATGCAGTATGCACTGCTTATCATATAGGCTACACTGTGAACCATAAAAAAGGTGGCAGAACATTTGTGATCATAACTCTGTAAAACCTTGATGGATTTTTATAATTTTTGCACTGTTATAAGCAGGAAGAAATATTTTATATATACATGACAAAAATTTCCACCTCACCTAAATAACGTA
>Ga0209145_1000233_pt1 | contig 11206 bp, 10 predicted proteins | sample WorMetfiPIANOSA2_FD_187396 | JGI IMG/M metagenome (GOLD analysis project Ga0209145, IMG submission 187396) | Marine gutless worms symbiont microbial communities from Max Planck institute for Marine Microbiology, Germany - Olavius filocauda... | ecosystem: Host-associated > Annelida > Digestive... | reverse complement strand
CAATATAGTCGAATGGTCAGTGGTTTACGCTAATGTTTTAGATTTTCGATAAGTCTTCGCATTATCGAACTACGGCGCTAATTATCTGCGACTTGGCACGAAAAATGGTACAAATTTCGGGTTTTTCGGCCCACGTTCGTTTTAGGGTGCACTTTGAAGAAATTGCTATAGCAAAGATTCTGTTGAATACTAAGCCACGTCGTGTGGGAAAGTTTCGGGGATGTCGGTTTTCCGGCGTCTGAGAAAGTGTGGCGAGAGAAGAAAGAAAGAAAGAAATAAATAAAAAACAGCCGTAAAATGTAATGGTAGCCTCGATCTCGCTATCGCTAGAGCGGCGACCATAATAATGTTTGTAAAGTTTAAACATATACAATATAAAAAGCGGATGTAGTAACAATCTAGTTTGTAAGAAACATAGTTTATGATAATAAAACAACTGAGACACAAGTTTCCATAACTTTGTGATTGAAGTTGTTAAGTTGCCAAAATGTTTCAGTAGAACTGAGAGGTGACATTTTTTACAGCACTCTGCACTTACAGGGCTCATGCTAATTATATCAATTTTTTTGTCTTTTGTGATTGGAGATGTTAGTCCTTTAGTCAGGTATCATTGCGCCACTAGTAGACTTAGCAACTATTATTTTTTGGCAAGTGTTCACTGATGTGAAAATTTCACGATTGTAACCAGTAATTATCTGCTGAGAACTTTTAGACAGTACTTCATGTTAATTACGTCACAATATGATGCGTAAAAAAACAAACAGTGTAAGTAAGTAAGTTAGTAAAACGTCGTTTTATATAGCACATCGACAAAAATATCTATAATGCGCTGAATACATAAGGTCTAATTATTAAACAAAAATGTTTTGAGCTGGCGACGAAAGCTTATGGACAGTTGCACACAGAAGATCTGGTTGTAATAGTGAATGAATCGTTGAAATAGTTTACGATTTTTGGAGTTATCATAAAAACTAAAGGTGGCTACGTTTGTTTGGGAGTTTTGGGACATCATGTATGTGTAAGCAGCATTTTATCTCGATGTGAGTAGAGAGTGTGGAAACGATGCTATGAGTAATGTGATATGTTTCAGGTAATGTCGGTGGAGTATTTGCAATCGACAGCACTCTTGGCATTGTGAACGTGGCATCATCTCATCTGGACCAGCCTGTATACTGGCTGACAGTGGAAGCTGCTGATGGTGGGACTCCGTCATTATCAAGCAGTGTGATGCTGACAGTGACTATAGCAACTTCAAGCAGTACTGCACCAGTATTTGATGAAGAAGAGTACTCTGCTGACGTGGCTGAGAATGAGCGTGATGGTACGGTGGTAGTTGTGGTGCATGCGTCTTGCCAATCATCTGTCGTCTACTCACTGGTAGACGTCACCAACAACCTCTTCAACATTGACCCTTCCTCTGGTGTGGTGTTCACAACTGGTCCACTGGACTTTGAGCTGATGCCAGTGTATAATCTGACTGTTCATGCTACCAACATTGCCAGCGTTGTTTCCGCAGCATCCATAGTCGTCCATGTTGTCGACGTCAATGACAACCGACCGGTCTTCTCAACACTGTTGTACTTCGGCAACGTCAGTGAGGCATCGCCAGTTGGTAGCTACATCGTAGACTCCAGATCTGACAAACATGCTCCCCTTGTTGTGGATGCAACAGACGCTGATGCAGGTCCCAATGCACTGCTGACATACAGCATTGCAGATGCTGTTGCTCAGGATGTATTTGAGATTGATTCAGCAACTGGAGCAGTGAGGACCAAAGTGGTGCTAGACCGTGAGGTCCGTTCTGTCTACCAGTTCACAGTGGCTGTGCGTGACTCTGGTACACCGTCACTGACTGCTGAATCTGATGTCACTGTCACAGTGTACGTTGACGACATCAATGATTCGCCGCCAGCTTTCTCTCAGCAGGTTTGTTGAATAGTCTTGTGACGTGTGCAGTTCATATATCTTGCCAATAGGAAAATGGTGTTAGTTTGCATTTCACAGTGGAAGAAGTGAACATGGAAACTAGAGTAATGTAGAGAAATAGAATTGTATCGCAATGGATGACAGTGTATCCTAAACAGTTACATTGCAGTGTACAGTGTTTGGCAACTTGAGTCCATGGTCACTAACTGTTCACCATAGCTAACCACATTAGTTTATCAATCCATAAGCTTAAACCTAACTTTAACCTGACCCTAACTGTAACCCTAACACTAACACTTTATTTCAGGGATTTATTTGGTACTACATGAGTAGTTTCATGTAAGGTATTAATTGTAGTGTGCACAGTTCTGCATTCAGACCTGCTAGTACATTTCTTTTGTCTACTGAATCAGTTTCTTGAGCCTAGATTACGTAAACCACAGCTGAAAAATGCCAGATTAAGGTAATTGCATTATCTGTTGCATATCTCTGATTAGTGGATTGGTGGTTGCCATTTTGTCATTAACTGGTTATGAACTGTAGACGAGTAATAGCAGTACATAGGTTTGTGTGTAACAGATAGAAAAAAACTACATCATTGCTGTATTAAATGAGATGTTTTAGGTAAAGTAAATGTTAGGTAGTGAAGCATGAACAGGAGAAGAATGGTAGAGAATGAGTGAGGTGGACATGTAGCAAAGTCACAGATGAAGGTGAAGACAGAATGGCAAGTTGCACATAGCCAGTAGGATGCTAAAAAAGCATTAATCGGGAATATCTAGGTACTGCATAGAATAAAACCAAGTTGGTTTTGACTGTTTGATTGCCATTGTTGTAGGTATACACAGCTACTGTTCTGTTGCCGACATATTCCGACGTGGTGGTTGTTGAGCTGAATGCCAGTGATGCTGACACGCCGGAGTTTACTCATCTCAGGTATTCTATTGACAGTGGCAACACTGGGAACCAGTTTCACCTGGATGAAGGCAGTGGCATTTTGACACTACGAGAGGGTGCTGCGGAGGTTGGGGATATGTTGGACCAGTATGAGTTGCAAGTGAGTGTATCAGATGGAAAGTTCACTGGATATGCAGCTGTGCGTATTGAAGTGAAAGTTCTCGAGTCGTCAGGACTACACTTCAGTATGGCAGAGTTTGATGCCGAGGTACTTGAGAACACAACTGCAGTGGAACATGTTGCACTACTGCCAGTTGTTGGTTGGGCGCTGAACGAACACGTGTCATTCGTGCTGCTGAATGCCGAAAATCATTTCTCAATTCACCCGACATCTGGGGTCGTACGTACGACCGGTGTTCCGTTTGACCGTGAGCAGCGAGAGAGCTATGTTGTAGTTGCGGAGGCAAGAGATGAACGTACACCACCTCGAGTGGCACACACTCTACTGCGTGTCCATGTCATTGATGTCAATGATAACGCTCCAGTCTTTGTCCATCAGCCATACTTCACAATGGTTGCTATTGATGCCACCGTTGGCAGCATCGTAAAGAAGGTGAATATCTGCTTGTGTGACATCTTTTCTGCATTACGTCAGTTATCAAACCGTTATACTGACTTAGGCACTACAAGTTCTCTGTATTTTTCTGCATTAGCTCTGCTGCACAACAGAATATTATTCTAGTTGTTATGAAAGATTAAATAGCTTACGTTGGTTCATATTGGAAGCTGTTGCATCCGGTTGTAGGTTAATGCTGTTGATAGAGATGCCGGCAACAACAGCGCTGTGGACTACTTTCTCGTGGAAGGAGGTGATTGGTTTGTGGTACGTCGTGATACTGGTGAAGTGGTCGTAAATCGGTCGCTGATGTCACTTGAACACAACCGTCAGCTCCAGTTGGTGATAGAGGCCAGAGATCGCGGTATGTTACTGGTTGAACTGAATTGCCAATTGTATCAAATCTGTACCACATCTACAAATACTTTATAAAATGCTTCGTGTCGTAAATGAATTACAAGCGTTGCAACGATACTGAACTGTTGTACAATGCTGTATGCAGGATTAGAATTTCAAGCTTCGATTTAAAATGTCTGCCATGTGTTTCAAGTAAACAGAGTTAATGAATTGAATTTATGATAACAGGAGTAGTTGACAGACCATTTATGAAGTAACAGAAACACGTTTAGTGTTTAATTGTATTAATTGATGTCAGTAAATAATGAAGTGAATTTTGTGCCTGTAGGAAAGCCGCCGTTGATGATGCGGACCAACGTCACAGTGACGATCGTCGACAGAGCAATGCCGGTGTTTGATCATGCCCTGTACAGCGTGACTGTACCGGAGAGCCTGCCTCGCTATGCCACTGTCTTGACAGTCTCGGCCAAGAGTCCGACGTCTGGCAGCCTGGTGTACTCCATCATTGACGGCAATGACTTGGGGCAGTTTGGAGTGGACTTCAGCATTGGTAAGTTGATTTTTAGACTGCCGTTGTAAAAACCATGTTCTTTCCATGGTTTCTTTATAGCATTGTTATGTTGCTTTGAAAATTGTCATTGTCTCTTCTTATGATGATATATTACATAAACTGCTCTACAATGTGGTATAACTTGTGTTGGCTATTCATTAACTTCTAGTAATTCCAGTGACTTAAAACCATCTGTTAGAGGTTAGTTCGACTTATATTTGTCTATTTTGGAATACCAAGCAAGGCAAGGTATGTTGAAATTGGAACATGACGTGATGGTGGCTTGGATAGTGGACATTATGGAGAGAACAGGCCTGCATTAAGTTAGGTATATGAGGACAAGAAGGAAGTCAGCAAGTGGTCAGTTGGAGAAGGGTAGTGGACATGATGGACGTCATGAAATTAAGTTAGATTATGGCTGAATACAGACCAGAATGGAGTAATTGTGTTGAGGCCTGACCTAAGTGACCTTCTCTTGAGCACAAGGAAAAAAAGTAATTGTGGTGACTACTAATGGTTATTGCACATGTGTAATAGTTATTTATTTTTTAATTGAGGACAAGTGGTCAACCTCTCCTTAACTCGACTATTTAAGCACGGTCTCTCTCTGTTTGGGCACATTGCATGATTGGGATAACAACGCTGATGCTAAGAAGATCCTGACTGCACTCCAGCCAGAAGATTGGAAGAGATCGCCCGGACACCCTCGAATCACATGGCTGAAGACAGTTCTAAATGATCTTTAGTCCCATAATCTCACATTGACTGAAGCAGTCAATATGGCTAAGAATCGCCCACTCTGGAGGTTGCTGGTTGCAAGTGGTGCTGCACACTCATAGTGGTACAAGCCAGAAATGATGATGATTAGAATTATTACATCTGCTGTTAATGTCAGTCTTTGTCATCAGCTGAACTTTACTGGCTTTACTTATGTACATGTAGAGATTAAGTGCTTTATTTATCAAGTTATAATTAATAAGTATTGTATGTATATGCTTGCTTGCTATCCAAGATTCTGGACTGTCAAGTCCATGTGAGTATGTTGTTGGTGTATGTTTCTTACTGTTTGTTAATGTCATTGTTTTCATTTATCTTGTGTTATTGTCTGTTTTTGTTTTTGCTTTTGGTTGTGTTTTTTTTGTTTCATTAAAGTCCACAGTCCACTATTCTATCCAGTTGAAAACCTGGTCGCAGACCTGGTCACTGACCTGTCACTGACTGGTAGAAAGCCAGCTGCGGACCTCTCCAAGACCAGTTGTATTTTATGGTTTCTATAGTCCATTGGTCTGTTTGGTCAAAAACCTGCATGAACCAACTGATGTGGTTGCAGACCAACTGCTTAAAGCCCAGTTTCCACTACCCGAGTTGACGGCCTGAGTTAACGGCCCAAGTTGACGGGTGACCGCTTTCCATTACCCGTCAACTCAGGGTTGACGGGTGCGCGTTTCCACTAGCCGAGTTGACGGGCCGTGACCTGTCAACTCGGGCCGTTAACTCTGGCCTCAAGTCGGGTAGTTGTAACCGGGCTTCAGTCTCAACATGTCAAGACTGAAGCAGCTCGTCTGCGACCTAACAGTCGTGAGCTGGTCACAGACTTGCATGAACTTGTTGAAAACCTGGGTTTTTGACCGACCAAGTTTTCAACTGGATAGAGTAGTGGACTACGGGCTTAAGACAGCATGCACATTCAGCTTGGCACATCTTCTGTTGACTGCTGCTGAGCAAGTTGCATAGCTGGCTTTAAGTGTCATCTGTTGTGCAGCGCATTTGCAGTTGTTTGTGAAATATGAACATGAATGAGCTTCAGCCAGTGATATAAGCTTCTGAATTCATTTCATGTTTCCATTGCGCATTGCTGGACATATTACTTGAGTACAGTGACAACTACTGTGACTTTCTGTGACATTTCTTCAAACATCATAAACACTAAAGTTGCTATTTTGACCAGTATATAGAACAAAAAACTGTTATGTTGCATACTTGTTGTATTGGATATTGTATAATAGGCAAGTTGTATTTCAGAAGTTAAAAAGTCTTGTTTGCTATTGATAACAAATAGCACGAGTTGAGTGGCAGTAAGAGGCAAAAAATGCTGATTTGTGTACTTTGCTGTTTATTGATGTCTCGTTTTGACACAATAAGTCTCAGTATTATAAATATATCACCACATTTTGCCAATTTGATTGATTGACTGAACTGGTGATGCAGCATTGAACTCAGTTGCTGATTGCGATTCATCTGACAGTTGATGTGTGGACACTGTTTTACTGTTTGTTGTGTATGTTTTGATGTCTGTTGTAACCCAGCCTTCTTGGCTGCCAAATCCAATAAAGGTTATATTATATAATATTGCATTTGTCATGAAACAGCATTTATATCTCAGATAATCTGTGCTATTTATCTTCTCATTAACTCTCTGGCTTCTTAAATACTAGTAGTCTGTCCCTAGTTTAGGGGAAGAGTGGGAAAACAATTGAGCTGTGCACTCTGTGGGGCTGGGGTATGGCTGCAGTAGCTCACTGCCTATCATTTTGCACCTGTTCTGCTTTGCTCTGCAGCAAGATCCTGGGTCTTTGACCCTGGGAATCTCGCAAACTGGGCTTATGAAATTATTACAACATTGATGGCTGGTAGTAATAGTGAATGAATTATTGAGGTTGTATATGACTGTTTACTTCTGTCATCTCAGCAGTTGATTTCTGTGAACCATCCTTGTGCATGGTAGCATGTTTTGCATCTGAAACTTACTGCAGAACTTTCATCCATCTCTGGCAAACTTGAGTCGTTAGTTGTAATAAAGTTGACTTTTGTGTTTACTAGAAGTTATACTCAGAAATTGAGAGTTCTGTAATCAATTGTTGCAAGACGAACTTTACACCTGTATATAATGTGTCCTGACATTGTTTATTTCATTGTCACTTATTTACTATTTATTTGCTTACTGCATGTTATTGTTGCTGAAGTTGCTATTTGAGCGCAGTGCATTTGCTAATCTCAGTGAGAATGTGCATTTTGATAATACTGTTGTTAGTCCTCTGTCTGCTCAAGTCAAAGAGTATTACACTTTTTTCATATTTTTGATGAATTAATAAGTTAATGATTATTTGCAAACTTGGGCTGGTATGGCAATCAGTAACAATTGAGTGTCACTGCATGTTACCTTTGGTGACATACTGGCATGCTGACCATCAGCTAAAAGCCTTCATACATAGTAATGACATTTGTTGACGTGAAATATGGTCCATGTGTGGTTAATAATTGCATGTGTGTGCTGGAGCAGGTGCTTTGATATTACTGGATCAGCTGGACTATGAAACAATCAACAACTATGAATTGACAGTGCGTGCAAGCGACATCGTCACAGGATCTGTTGCTGACACTGTCGTACACACTGTGGTTGAGGTGCAGAGTTGTTGTTTGCTGCTAATGACGTGTGACTGTAAGTGAGTAAGTGAGTGAGTGATCAGAGTTTTTAACGTCTGAATTGACACATAATAGGTCATTAGGAGACGAGTCTTTTCCGGCAATCAATTGTGCTGATACCTTGTGAAATCAGGATTAGGAGTCACACAAGGTCATTGGAAATAGTACCAATGAGTAGGGCAGATACAAGTTCCTATTAGAATTTTGTACTAAGTTAGTCTCTATCTTGTACAGTTTATGAGATATAACTGCATATTTGTGTGACATTGTGCAACTGTCCTATTTAACGCCGCCGATGAGGGGTATCCCCCTAAAGATATATATCCAAACACCAGTTTGACAGACAGACAGACAGACAGACACCGCACAACAGCGTATACTGTGCTATGCATATGAGTCACACAGTAAGTATATAAAACACACAAAAACTAACCTTGTGACAAACATACTGGCCCAGGTAGTAAGAAAAACACACCACACAAAAATCTAAGCCTGAAATGCACTAGTTCACCTATAAGAAGTAGTCATATGAGTACGTATGGTTGGGTACAATGGTGGTACACAATTAAGCACAGAACAGTGATAGCTAATCCTGCAGACAGTCATTACTGCTCAGATGTTGTCTATTGGATGGGAGGGCGTTGACTGTGATAAAACATTAGTATTACAGTTGTGATGTTGACAACTTGATATGTGTTGTGATTTCAGGACGTGAATGACAACGCTCCAGTGTTTGAGCAGGTACAGTATGTGGTGAATATTTCGGAGGCAGCACCTGTTGGTACCGCATTACTGACAATGTCAGCAACAGATGCTGACACGGGTTCCAATGCACACCTGTCATTCCGTGCTGAGCAGCATGCAGCATCACCTGACGATGTCAGTCTGTTCTATGTTGATGCTGAACGTGGCCTAGTGCTGATCAGGCATCAGCTGGATCATGAGCAGGCCACACAGCTGAGATTTATAGTCGTTGCTAGCGATGCAGGAGTTCCATCAATGTCATCGTCTGTCACGGTGACAGTTAATGTCGGCGATGTCAACGACAACTCGCCAACGTTTGACCAAGCAGCGTACGAGGCGTCGGTGTCCGACAGAGCATCACGTGGACAGTTTGTTATAGCAGTTCAAGCTTCTGATGAGGATGTTACAGATCGTGGCAGATTGACGTATGCAGTTGTTGATGGGAATGTGAGACAAGCATTTACAGTTGATTCACAGACAGGTGTCATCAGAACAGCCGTCATGGGGCGTCACCTCGCTGCCAATATACAGGCTGCGTACATTTTGAATGTGTCGGCAACTGACGGCGTGTACACCGCATTCACTCGAGTGAAGATCGTCGTTGAAGCATCGAACTCATTCACTCCAGTGTTCAGTCACTCGGTGTATGATGCTGATGTGACTGAGCATCAGCCGGCCGGAGTGACCATCACAACGGTTTCAGCAGCAGACAGGGATGAAGATGTCTATGGTGATGTCACTTACAACATCATTGGTGAAGATGCTGATGAAACTTTTGCAATTGACTCCCAAACAGGTTAGATGATGCATATGCTTAAGTGTTTTTGCAGGATTCTACTGTCTCTCTGTCTCTGTTGCAGGAGTGTGTGACATTAGCCAGACTCTAGTGCTGGGGCCCTGATGAATTTGGACTCATTGCAGTTCCTCCGCCCCCGTCTGCTTAGTAGATCGTGTACATACATGCATGCATGCATGCATGCATGCATGCATGCATGCATGCATGTATGCATGCATGCATACATACACGTATACACACACGACAGTCTTAATTACTACTAGGCTTTTTGTTGCAAGGTGTTCTGGGCTTGTGTGATGATGTGAGTGACATTGATGAGGCCATTTACTCCCGGGTGACAATATGCAGCTTCTCCAGACACCCACCCTAGCTCCTTACTGCCCTGAGCTGACTGCATGAAGGCATTACATTAACCCATACCAGCTGAGAGCACAGCTAGCCGAATCAACCCAAGCAGGCATGCAGACATCCTCACCCAGTACAAGCTGTCTCTCATTTCACCCTGGTCTGTCAAGCTGAAATAGTATGTGGGCCTGCCTGACCTACATAACACAGTGTTGACCTTGATATTAACAGAGGTCCCGCCTCGATGGCATTAAATCACCAATGTTTTTAAATGCCACCAATGGTAACAGATTATAGAGAACAACATCTAACTCTCTTACCTCAATCTCGGCATGTGCAGCAATAATCATAAGAATTATACGACCAGGCTTGGGATTTGAACCAAGGCACATTCTGGTAACCATTCAGACACAGCTAACCAAGCAGGACAGACAAGATATATACCGGTATATATATACCATCACTTCCATGTTCTTTCACTTTCCATAAAGGAGGTTTTTTGTGAGCATGGCAAGTAAGAGTGGTTAAGTTGAGAGTAAAGTATTTGTTTTGTTGTATTGTACAAGTGATTTTTTTTAATCTTCATTTCAGGATAACATTAATGAAGACAATGCTGTTTCTGTTGACTGTTCAAGTGGTTGAGATGAACTGCTTGTAGTGAGATGTTGCTATTTAGACATTTGTTTGACTGCATAATTTGACTCATGATTGCTGTGTGATGGTGTCGTTTATGTTTGTCTTTGTTGTTAAGTGACATTAAACTGTAAAAAAAACTGTATGTTACTTCTAAAATATTTGTTAATAATAATAATAATAACAATAATAACACTACATGGCTGACATCATTTGTATTTCTAGGAAGAATTACAACAAGAACGTCTCTTGATCGGACACTAAGAGACATGCACATGGTGCGCTTATCAGCTGTGGATGGTGGAGGTCATGCAGGTTATGCACTGGTTAGAGTCAACGTGGCTGCTGAAGCTCCTGCTATGCCGACGTTCCTGATGACTGAATACAGAGCTAATGTGTTTGCATCTGTAGTGCCTGCTACATCAGTGGTGAAGGTGTGCTGCAATTATGTTGTTAAAAGTGTGGATAAGCTGATGTAACGGTAGTCTCCTGAGAATGTCAGTGTCACTGCTTAAGTTCTACTGCTGCATGTCGTCGTTCTGTGAGAAATTGCTTTCAGTGAAGGTGAACACTGTGCCTAGTCTGTGCTGGTTAGCGCCAGTGATAAGCCAGCAGCATATAGCCGTATAAAATTTATTTTGACTGATAGGTGTGGCGTGGTAGCGTAGTGGTTAGGACGTCGGACCTGTAACCAGGACCAGGTTCGATTCCCGGCCGCGGTGCTTCACGTTCAACCTTGGGCTAGTTGTTCACTCACTGCCTCAGTTCACCAAGCAGTAAATTGGTACCGGTGCAAGCTGGGAACTTAAACAGGCACTCCACGTGACACACTAGCCCCGTGTCCGTGGACTTGCAGCTTAAGCTGATGTCTGGCTGAGGGCTATTGAAACGGAGATCAGCGCCGCCCAATGGGCCCTTG
>Ga0209145_1000232_pt1 | contig 11249 bp, 11 predicted proteins | sample WorMetfiPIANOSA2_FD_187396 | JGI IMG/M metagenome (GOLD analysis project Ga0209145, IMG submission 187396) | Marine gutless worms symbiont microbial communities from Max Planck institute for Marine Microbiology, Germany - Olavius filocauda... | ecosystem: Host-associated > Annelida > Digestive... | reverse complement strand
GACCTTGACCTTGGATCGGGTCATACGGCATACCGTCGTGCATCACTCATCGACCTCTACCTACATACCAAATTTCATCGGAATCGGAAAAACTTTGTGTGGACAAACATACGGACGGACATGAGACCCATATTATTAGGTTGACTCTTCGGAGTCGACCTAAAAATGTGATCAAGAAATCTGTGCACTGCTTCAAGACAATAATTATGCACTTTTGCACACCCCCTCTCTCAAAAATTCCTGGCTACACCACTGATCATTTTGGAGACGAATCTGACAAAAGTATCACAACTAAACACGTATTCATCTTAGTTGTCAAAAGACTGCTACTCACAACCAAATAAAGCCTACTTGTTGATTTAGTGGTATTTTCAACACGAACAGGTCATATTAAGCCTACAGACAGAAAACTGATAGCATTACAAGTTTTAAACAATGCAATATCACCAAAATACAAAAAGTGACAAACACATCTTCTCAACGTAGTCTCTGCGGAGAAAATTCCCTCAACATGTTAGACGTCTCTTTATATGGGTCTTTCCAGCCAATCACTTGGCTATGATACTGACAACCAACTGGACAACAACCAACAACCAAGAAAAATGCAGCAAACATAAACAATGAAACCCAACAGAACCATAACAACTTATTAAATTTTAGTTGCAGTTCTACTATTTTACTCACATACTTTATTTTATTTCAACTATTGTTTGTTTTTTGTATATTGCATGCAGTACTGTGGAACAGGTAAAGTAAATTGTTGGTAGAATTCTGAGTGACATCGTGCATCAAGCACTAAATATCACATCAGTGTTAAGTACTAATATTTTGTATAGCGGCACAAAATCTGCTCACCCTTTAAGAACGATGTCATAGAGGGCATCGCCAACAGCAGCTCCACTGATAGGCAGAGCCATCAGCTCTATGCAGGATGAATAGAGTGCATGAGATGCGGAGTTTGGAAACTCGTTGAATCGCCAGTCAAAGCTTGGAAATACCGGCAAACCAGCCAGAGCTAACAGTCTGTTAAGAACATGTCTGGAAAGTAGCCAGATTTAGTATAATCTTTATTAGATTCTGGCAGCACAGATGGCAGCACTATTACAAACATTCAACACATGCACACAGTTAGCTAAAACAAAGCTAAGACATGTCACTGTACATTAGTTAATACATGCAGGAGTTAAAAAAGCCACTCGATCGCCATTTTGCACTTCGTGACTCTGTGACCTTAACTTTTGACCTAATATTAATTTGTGGGCGAGGTATCGTGATCGACTATCCCTGTGACAAGTTTAGCAATTTTGCTTTCAGCCATTTTGATTTTATCGTGCGGACAGACAGACAGAAAGAATCACATGTAGAATCAGACGCGGATGATCGTTATACTCACACTACCATCAGCGTGAGTAATAAGAGACAGCAGGTACTGTACTGTTGGACACACCTTTGCTGATCACAACTGGCTAGTGAACTCTGCAACTATAATCACTGCCATCATTATTATCATCATCATCATCATCATCATCTGCACGTCATAATGCAATTTTGTAATGGGGTACCAATAATATGTATTATTCCATTACAAAATTGCATTATTAATATCAGCAGAAATCACGCAGGCTTTTCTGCTCTGTAATAGCTGGTACATAGTTCAACTAAGAGACACACTTGGTTAGCTTTGGCACATGGCAGGATGGTCCTGTGGCAAACATTCATACTGACATCCAGGACACTGTTCACTACCATTAAACCGATGACTTTTTTGGCATGCTAAAAATCTCACTAATATCGTCGTGCAACTATCATCATTAGTTTTTGAGTATATGTGTATGCATTATCGTACTGTATCGCAATTTATTAATTTAATGATTTTCCGAGCAAAGATACTATCAACGAGACGGGAGATAAGACGTAGGTAGTAGTCGGCATCTGGAACCCACTTCGGCTCGACCTGCTGCATGTACTGCAGATAGTCTTCAGTAAGGCACCAGATGCGCGGCTTCAAGTCTTTAAATGCACCTAACAACAAACCATTTGGACATCAGTCTATGCATCTCAATACTGCAAGTTTCTTATATTATGAATTCATCATGTAAGCTCTGAATGAACAACCGTTTTACGGCCCTTTGATCCAGGATAACCCAGGTGAGCCGGTGCTCTCACAAGGAGAGACTTACTGGAACCGAGGCAGGCACCTAAAGTCACAAAAATTCTAATAATACCCAAAGTCATCGTGAGAGTTCACCTGGTTTATTTGGCTATCAACCATCAGACCTAACCAACAGACTTGGCTTGTAAGTTCACCTGTAGGCTGCTACCATCCACACCCGCCATCACAATAATGAATGACAGATTTTTTTGACGAAACTGGTACCAGCTCACCTGGTCTGCTACAGAAGAATGGCTGTAAAACAAGCCTAATTTATTTTCTATGGCTGTAACTTTCAAATACTTTCTCACCTTACTTAATACTATGCTTCTGCTTCCATGTGTTATCTTCCTATGCGATGGACAGTATAAAAAGTAGAAACGCAGATATAGTAATGTAATGGCAAATACCGAAGGTAATTATTAGATAACTTTTCAGCTTTTTCAAATTTCGCATACTGTCAAATAACGACCAAACAACCAGCGTCAATGCTATCGATAAATCCACCGCAAGAGAGGAAAAAGACAAAAGTAAAGAAATGCCTAATGCATGAAGGCCCATCAGATTTCCAATTCCTCAGTCCTCAGCCTGCCAGACAACAGCTAAAGCTGCAAGAATATAGACATAGGGCAGCGCATTGCACGGTGTATCTGTTTACCGTCCACTTACCTTTTACATACACCTTTACCTTCAGTGCAGCTGACCTAAGCCACCCAGTGCCAAGCCAATCCAGAGTGGCCCAATGCGCATCCCCCGATGTAACCAAAGGTAACAAAAACTTCTTTGAGATTCTTCATAAAAAGAGTTGTACCTTACGTAAGTCTTCAAACTCTATCAGAGGTGCTCCAAATAGCGAATATTTAACAACAATTTGGTGCAATGTCTCCCAAATTATGTCCAGCATCAAACTATACTGTTTCGTGATAGAGGCAATGGGATGCGAGAAACCTGCCTAAGGATTTTAAGCAGCAGTGCTCTGGCTGGAAGAAAAACTCGTGGGTGGCATTCAGTCCATTATGCCACCACAACACTTCAGCACAGATAATTAAAATAATATTTTATTATTTTCATACCAACGACGACAGATACAAGTTTGCGTTTCAAAGCAGCACGGTCTTGAAGTCGCCGGTCGTAATAATGAAGCGTGTTGTATACGTAGGTCAGCGGCCGATCTAAGTACACAAAGTTCAATACCAATAAGATAACAACAATAAAAATTATTCGTCGAAGCCATAACGTCGCAGCTAGCAGAACAGCACGAGTTAGTAACAATACCAAAAAAAATTACGTTTAAATATTACACTCTCTCTCTCTCTCTACCAAAGCTACGAGATCATAGTTGCTATTTCTGCTGCACGTGTCATGAGAAAAACTGTGGTCACTCACCGTGAAATTTGTACAGTTCTCCAAGGACGTCGAGCAGAGCTTCTAAACCTTTGCCCGATGACGCCTGCGGCAACTCAATGTATCGGTGAATGACAATATCAAACACCTGACAACAGACAAAAATATCCAAAAATATTTTTCAAATTTCGCATATTTTCAAATAACAATCACATAACTGCTGGTCCTACAGTCTGGAATTCACTGCCTGACAATCTGCGCAATCCAGCTGTTGGACCAGACCAGTTTCGACGGAACCTGAAACCAACCGTTTGCCTGTTGTTAGCATTTCATTGACAGTGTGTTAGGTGTTTTTTTAACTTATTTGCACTATACAAATGTACATCTACTTTACTTTGCTATCCACATCGTTTTAACTTAAAACTATCAGCCTCTGCTGAGGCTGATTATATCTTTACTTTACTGGTTATGATATTTTTTATTATAATTTATAATACGATTACTATTATTATTATTATGATAAGGTGGGAGTTTACCTGGAGATCTGGTGCAGTTTTGGTTGGATATTGTGCATCACATCGTACTCAGTCATATGCACACTCACGTGAGCAGTTCTTACACGTTAACTAGGATCTGTTGGTTTAGCCTCAGTTTGTGGGTGTTTTTCTTGACAAGGGCCTTGTCATAGGATTAGTCTTTTGTTGTTGTTTTATTGTGTATGATTTGGTTGTTGATCGGTTGTCAGTACCAGCAAGTCGACTGCCTGGAAAGACTATGTGTCAAGTGGGACGTCAAACTGTACTCATTCAATCACCAATTAACGACTGATCGTGATCTAACATTTAAAATCAAACCTAGGTTGCCCGGGTAAAAATACGATGCCTTAACCGCAGAGTCATGGCTGCTCATGAAATAATGAGGATATAAAATACATAATATTCGTCGGACTCAACGACATCACAGCTGATGTCACACGACATCACAGTTGCTGATGTCACAGGACATCGCGGCTGATGTCACGCCGCGGCTGATGTCACAGGACATCATGGCTACTGATGTCACACGACGTCACAGCTGATGTCACGTCGCGGCTGCTGATGTCACATGACATCACGGCTGATGTCACAGGACATCGCGGCTGATGTCACGCCGCGGCTGATGTCACAAGACATCGTGGCTACTGATGTCACACGACGTCTGTCACGTCGCGGCTGCTGATGTCACACGATATCGCAGCTGTCACACTATGTCACAGTGACGTCGTCACGTCGCGGCTACTGATGTCACACGACGTCACAGATGATGTCACGTCGCGGCTGCTGATGTCACACGATATCGCAGCTGTCACACTATGTCACAGCTGATATCATGATCCGCACGCATCTTCCAGCAGACAGAATATACTGAATAATTGTGACAGAGAACAGAGCTGTGGATTAAGTACCGGCAGAAATCGTAGGCAGACGTTGCCAAAATACACCGGCAGATACTGGTGCTGTAACTGTTCTGCCATTTCTGGGATCATCTCACAGAAATACTTCTCCGGGAATTTCTGCAAATACCAAACCATACTGACATAGTAATAGAAAAATCAACAACTAATTAAACAAATAATGCATTACACAGAATGAAATTAATAGTTTACTAAATCTTCACTTTCACTACTGCCGTGCACTATCAACAAATGCACAAAGCACTGTCACTAAGCATGTGCACAAAGATAATAAAAAACACCACTATTAAACATAATCACAAAGATAAAAATACATAGGCCTAAACGTAAAATTACAAAAATAATTCAAAATTACAAACAGATAAAAACAAAAAGAAACAAACAAATACTTTAACAAAATTATTAATAATCACTAAAACTAATCAATAATATGAGTTCTGTACTGAAAGTTCTTGGGCTGGTTATTGAAGACGGAGGAAGACAATATCAGTTATGACGAACTAAAGATGTCGGCACGAGACAGATCAAAATGGTGTCAGTGAAGATGGAAATCTGCCATATGGGCAGAATACTACAGCAGCAGCAGCAATGAAAGTACATGATGAAGTTATGACCATGTCGTAATGTGTACATCATCATCATCATCATCATCAGTAACAATATTACTACTAGAGTACACGAAATGAAACAGCCACAAGTAGCGACGGTCATCAATATAGATTAACATGTTGGCCACCATTGACAAGATATCTTGTCATATACTTTGTTACGTCCCACGATAGTTTACTAGTCATATACTGTACGGTGTTTGTGATACCTTACTGGTGTGGGTCAATTAGCAGACAGAGAACGTTGGACCCCTAATGAATGAGAAAGAAAATCTTTTGGCAGTAGGGACCTGCGAAGCTTCGAGATTCAACTCGAATTCGAATCGGATGATTTGATTCGAAAGTGACAGGCTGATTCAAAAATTTCGAATCGGCCGCATCTGCCGTCGCACCACAAACCGCACTCACTGTTCAACAAAAAACTTCAGCCGTCGTGCCGTTGTAATTGAGATTTATTTTATGTTTATGATTTCCCCTATCACCCCTATCCCTATTTGGCAGTCACTGCATTTTACCTGCTACCTGAAATTACCACCAATAGGCTATCAATGGCGGCAAGCAGTTGAAAAAGATGCCTTTCTGTTGCAGACGTTCTAATATTGTCAGATATGTCAGAAGAAAAAGATTTTGAGGCATATAATAGTGACAGGGACTTGGAACATAAGTCAAATAGTTGTGACCGAAATAGACAGCATTTGTGACATTGGAAGCTGCCACACCCTCCAGTGTTTTGGACGGCGTGTAGGTAATCAAATCAAATCAAATCAAAAACACATTTGCAAAGCACCATATGTCGCAGGCGAATCAAAGGCGCATAGTGGAAGAGACTAGGCAGAGTGTTCACGTTCACTATAGGCAATGTCAAACAGCTCACTTTTCAAAGTACGCTTGAAAGTGCTGAGAAGCTCAGCGGATTGACAGTTATACGACAGTGAGTTCCAGATTGAAGGAGCGCTAACAGTAAATGCTTTTGCCGACAACGCTAGTGTCATCTTTGGTACAAATAGTAACTATTTATCAGATGAGCGTAATGTGCATGCAGGTTGGTAGTGATGGATTGATTGAGCCAGTGGTTAGTGTGTTAAAACAATGTTGCAACAGCTGATCTGTGTACCTTGTGAAATGCAGTGTGTTTATCATGCCAGTTGATCTGCAGCCAGTGGTCAGGTGAGCTCTGCAGTAAAGTAATCAACAACACGCCTCATTTTCAACACTGACTGTCAATGATATGAAACCAGAAAATTATCCATTTGTTCCCACAAGACATTAATTAATGTAATTAACTGTGTACCATATCAAGAATGAAGACTGAAGATGGACTAAAGCAAGCAAGTATACAGATAATGTTAAACGTAAAAGCAAGGAAAAAGGAAGTAGTCCATGAAGACATAACAGTTTGTAGTACATGTAACACACACAGACACACATTAATGGACAACATTCCAGGTGTGGCTGCTTGGCTTAGTGGTAATGCGCTGGTCCTGATCAACGTAGTTGCTCTACGCCGGGCCCGGTTAGTACTGGGATGGGTGACCGTTCGCGGGTATACCATCTTTGTATTTAACCAAAGCCATCCAGGCCTACTCAGCCTGGCCATCCCTCCGTGGGAGGCAGAATGAGTACTGGCCGTGGTCTAGGTCACGGCTAGGGAAGAAACGGTGAGTTTTGCGTAACAGTGGCCTTGTACCAGGACTTCTGACATACTGGCATAGTTGGTTAAAGACGTTAGTCGTTATGGGGCCGGCCATCCAGCTGACGTGTGTGTCGTATGCTAGCTTAATTGGGTTTACTCTCGCCGGCTTAAAGGCCTAAGAATGGGGATGAGCTCTCGCACAACGGACCTGGTCCAAGCGCACATTCTTCTTCTTCTTCCAGGTGAACCTGGGTTTGCCAGTTTCCTCCTTGACTCTCTCTCTCTCCTTTCTCTTCAACACCATCCCACCATGTCCTTCTCAGACAGGAAAAAGGATGACAGTGAAGGAAAAGGAATGGAGGGAAAGTAAATTAATTGGTATAGAGTTTTTGTAGCCGGAACCGGAAGCACTTTCTGTCGCCAATCAGTGCTAAAGATATCCACTGGATCTTATCCTTTGTTCAACCATCTGACGGAAGTTCTATAAAATGTGAGAGGCAGCGAACAGTTTAAAGTGGATATCAAACCTCTCGGACAAATTCCTGAACACGCATCGTGAACTCCTTTTTGCTTATCAGTAGAACTTGAATGATGTTGAAGCAGATTTGAGCATCATTGCCTTCAACACTGCGCAGCGACTGTGCACACACACACATACAGAAACATACACAACAGATTTGAGTATTAAAGTTGAAGTAACTATCATATGGCTGCTGCGTGCTGACTGAATCTGAGTAGTTCTTTTATTTACTAATTTCTCTGCATTCATATGACCAAATGACTAAGTTAATAATAATATGTGAATTTATAAGGCGCACAATGTTAACACGCAGGCTGAATCTGAGGCACCAGTTGCATTGTAACTTGTGTTTTCATCTTATAAGGAATCAAGAATGATGCATTATAATGCCAAGTGTTAAAATGCAGCACTTAATATGAAAATCCAGCTCCGGCTCATGATCAGAAATCCAGCCAAATCTGGCCCTGGCGGTATTTGATACATCTGGATCCGGTGCATCCCTAGTTTTCCCTGACCAGGACGAATTCCCACACTATCCTGATCAGTAGGAACCCTGCATGATCTTAAACGTAAAGGAAAACAAGACACCATTTGTGGAATGGCTGCAACCTCTTGACTGCGAGTCAAAGCCCTAAACACTACATCACCACATCACATCAGAGACAACTAACAAGTTCATAATCATATTTCAACATACAATCTCACCAGACAGAGGACGAGCCGGTCTATTGGCACAATGCAGCACTTCCAGACGAGATCATTCAGCGACTCGATGCACTTGCCGACCTGCTGGGTACCATTGAGCGACGAGAACTCACATATTAGATAGTCGGCAAATGTGCGGAGATGTGATGATATTGCTCTCGGACTCAACCGTTCCAGCACCCTGGACAGCATCAGCGGACATCACATGCACGTACACAACCACACATTCCAGTTTAGTGGCTATTGTTCCAGGTGAAACTGGGTTAGCCTGTTTCTCCCTTGATTCTGCCTCTCCATCATCATCATCTTTACGCATCATCTTGCGCAGCCCCGTGACCCCTGGAAATCTCAGTTCTCCATCAAGATGAAAATGGGATAGCATTAGCATCCTCCTGGACAAGGTTGAGCCAACACCATGTGACGATGATGATGATGTCCTTCTCAGACAGGAGAAGAGATGGCCGTGAAGAAAGAGGAATGAAGGGAAAGTACAGTCCATAAGGGGTAACAGGTGCAGAGATCTTGAGGTCGGATGCCCTTCCAGTCGCCAACCAGTGCTAATGACATCCACTCGACCTCATCCTTTCTTCAATTATTAACATCTGGCCAAAAACTGCTCCAGTGCTACAGTAAAGGTGCCACCTTGTAGGAAGGCACATATGAGGACTACTACTTAGTACTACTTTAGTCTTCTGCTGTACAGAGGGTTTCTGACATCATCTCACTGTATCTCCATTCCTTCCTATATTCAGCTGCTCGCTTTAGTGCAGCATAGCCACTAGCTTTTGTTCGCTCATGGTCTCTGCTAAATCATTTCCTGACAGGTCAAGGCTGCTGTCTTGCCAACCTACACAGTACAGAGCTGGAGTTTTGCTACATCAGACCTCGGTGTGTGCGGCCAGCAGCAAACCATGAATCATACGGTCAACACGTGTCACCTCACAAAGTTTGGAAGCGGGCTGCAATCCTTGCACGAAGCAGGTGATGATGTGATACGTGGATGGAGTGTACGGCAGCTACAACACTCACAAAATGAAAATTACCTTCGGTTGAGGTCTACATTGTGGTTATCGCACTTTATCAAACACCTGCTGCAGAAATAAACGTAAAATATGCAAAAAATGTAATCAATCACTTGTAAGCAGTTGGCGCAAGACGATTGTCCTCTTGCAGTGACTTCCAGAGTACGCTAGAAACACACAACAAAATATCATAATCATTGTACACTGTGTTCCAAAATTAGCGAGCCACGTCAACACATCATTCCAAAATTGTTATTAGTACACCAATTTACCAATTTTCATGAAATTACAACAAATTGGGCAGAGATTTGTCGTGCTTTCCTCCCCACCTCAATGCTGTACTTATTTCACTTTGCAAAATCGTAAACAAAATCATACAGAGTGATAAACATCACTTAACTTCACCGATGCGCAAAAAGACGACAACTTTACAGTCTAAACGTTACAGCAGGATGACGTAAACATTTAAAAGTCAACATTGCCACTGTTTGTCTACAGTGTCTGTTCAAAGTAACCGCCTTTGGCCTTCACACAAGTCCATAGACAAATACGAATAGGCCACTCCTGGACTGATCTGTCGATAGCACGTTGATCACGTTGGACCCAGACAGTCTAGATGCGTTGACGCAGCTCTTTCATGTTGCTCACCATTACCAAAAGCAGCATTAGGTGCGGTGGGAAATAATAGTATGTAAAGCTGGTAAACTTCTTCTGATATCACATACTAAAATATTTTTCAAATCGCTAACGAAAAGTCAGAACTATATCAAAGTGAAGTAAGGGGCTCGCTAATTTTGGAACACTGTATAGTTATAATATACATGGATACAACAAATTAACTAAACACAAAACACGTACATAATCCACAGCTGCAGCAAACTGATGAACTGTTTTAACTACTTATATGTTACATTTTTGTTATAGTTTTACTTTCTGTCTTGTCTTGACCGAATGGCTGATAGAATTTATTAAAACAAGAATAATTTTTAGACCAACCGTATTGTCTCCAGTGGACCACGCAGTAGCGACAGTTATCATGAGGTCTCTTTAAAAAAATTACAATGACTTGACGTTGCTTTTTATGTAATCAACTAATGGCAGAAAATTACATTATCACAAGTGAATGAGTGAGTAGCGAAACTTCATAATGAACACCTGCAATTCGCCTGCAACATATGGTACTATTCAAATGTTCACTATTCAATTCCTTCAAATCAACTTCGACTGATTCACTGATATCAAATTTGAGATTAATTACAAATCACCTTCGTCCTGCTAATATCAGAGAGTTTGCAACAAAATTCTATGAATTAAAAAAGTTTAAAACAGAACGAAAATAAAGGTTACCAGATGAATAAAGGTAGTGTTGATGGTGTCGTGAAATGTGTTATGAGTTCATTCTCGGTCGCCATGCCTAAAAATTACAATCAACTTGCAGTGAATTAATCATCTGATCACTGGCAACGTACATCAGTAGCAATGCCTAACTTGAAGTAACACTGGAAAAACAGGACTATTAAAGAAAAACAAACGTAGTAGCAACAGCAGTAGTAGCAGTAGTAGTACTAGCAGAGATGTAGGACTGGCAGTAGTAGAAGTAGAGTGGGTTTAGCGTCCCACCAAACACATTATAGTTCATATCGGGGACGATTTTTACGGGGTCGATGACCCAACCAACAGTGTCAAGCACTGAAGGAAAATAGTTGGTCAGGTAACTAGGCCAAGCCCTCTACAAGGTAAAGTGAAGTAAGTATAATTTAAAAAAAAACACTTACATAGATACAGAGGTGCTTGGAGGACTGAGAGCTAGGC
>Ga0209145_1000230_pt1 | contig 11273 bp, 7 predicted proteins | sample WorMetfiPIANOSA2_FD_187396 | JGI IMG/M metagenome (GOLD analysis project Ga0209145, IMG submission 187396) | Marine gutless worms symbiont microbial communities from Max Planck institute for Marine Microbiology, Germany - Olavius filocauda... | ecosystem: Host-associated > Annelida > Digestive... | reverse complement strand
TCATCTGGCTCTGGCAGGTCTTCATCAGCTGGCTCTGACTTCTCTTCATCATCTGCATGTGACTTCTCTTCATCATCTGGCTCTGACAGGTCTTCATCAGCTGGCTCTGACTTCTCTTCATCATCTACATGTGACTTCTCTTCATCATCTGGCTCTGACAGGTCTTCATCATCTGCATGTGACTTCTCTTCATCATCTGGCTCTGGCAGGTCTTCATCAGCTGGCTCTGACTTCTCTTCATCAGCTGGCTGTGACTTCTCTTCATCAGCTGGATCTGACTTCTCTTCATCATCCATATGTGACTTCTCTTCATCAGCTGGCTCTGACTTCTCTTCATCATCTGCATATGACTTCTCTTCATTATCTGGCTCTGGTCCAAACTTACGGGGTTCACCTTCAACATCTGGCTCATCTTCCAGAGTTGGCTGCACACATAAACCATAGCCAGCCCACTTTATGCACTATAGAAATAATAACTACAAGGTACAAAGTACGTGCACTCTGTAGAGATGCAGATCCACGCCGATGCACATCGCTAAGTAGCTGTCATTAAGCACTACATGCCTAGTCTGCCACTTCGAAATTTCTTTTGCCTCCCCACCCCCGCTAAGGTGTCCCTAACCCAATTATGCCCACAATCAATACAGTTCTTGCGACTGTTGATAAGTACTATTGTGCCGACTTTCGAGTCTTTGCGATCAGGCGTTTTCTTCTAATCGTGATCACAAACAAACAGACAGACAGACAAGGTGAATGCAATATCCACGCCGACCGGAGGATTGGCGTGGATAATAATAATATCATGCTGCAGTGATGTTCTCAGACAATAATGTCACAGCCACTTGAATGGCATCAATAGAGAAAGAAAAGTGTAAAGTGTAAACTTATACAGTGCAGTAATAAAAACGGTCACTAAATGGAACTACTCAAACTGCTTCACAGTACCTGGCAAGGTTTTTCACATCAATATCCAAGGTCACTGGTTGTCAGTACCTGCATTCTGCCACTTGACAGAAACTGACCACACCGTGGTACTGTATGAACACTCTGGATTTTTCTCTGACAAGTCTGTCTGTCTGAAATGCACTGCAGGACAGTTTTTAAGGTCTTCATAGCTAACTACTGACAGTTTTCGGTGTTAGCTGAACATTTATTACTTCACTGATTTATATAGCTCAGCGCATTTGCCAGCTTTTTGGTAATGCACTGCGTAAGTTAACATTTTACCGGATTTCTCCATGGAAGCCATTCAAGTGGCCGTGACATTACTCACTGAGGGTAATAGAAAACGACAAAATATGGCAGTTAAATGACTATTCTCCACGAACAACTGCTAAAATTTTGGCATCAAAATACATCAAATCGTTTTGAGAAATTGCACTTTTCGTGGTAGGACATTTTTCATGCTGCAACCTGTACTAGTGAGTGAATGAGTTGAGTTTAACATCATCTCCAACACATTATAGGTCATTTCGGGGACAAGTCTTTCCAGTCAATCACTTGCAATGGTATTGACAACCAAGGCAGAACAACCAAGTGACAAAACACAAAAAAAACACAAAATACATGTACAGGAACACAAAGTGCCTGTAATCAAAACATAAAAAGATGCTCAAAAACTTAAGATCGAGTACAGACACAGCCTGGTTTACTCGCCTTTTACGACATCTTTTAAGGAAACGGAATGGGCCTAGTCTTCATTCCCAGAACCAACACGGTAAACCCCGTACTAGACTGTAGCTGTAGAACAAAAATGCAGCTTATGTTGTTATATGTAACGATTATTAGCTTAAGTAAGAATAATAAATATAAAAAAGACTAACAAGAAAACATTGAGTTGCCTGTTGGATGGGACAGTGATGGTTTGCAGAGCGGGTGTGTTGACATCTAGTATCAGGCCGTCTCTTAGAGCTCGTGGGTGCTACAGCTGGCTGCTGATAGTACAGACTGCCACTCCAACCACCTTCAACAGAATTAAATCATTTAGTTATCCAACTGCAGAAATACAATGCAATATTCTTGGACTTTGTATTCTGAAGCTATATCAAATTTTCCCTCAGCCTACACTCTGGCCTTGTGACTTCTGACTACACAAGTGTCCCATTCCTGACTAGTGACTACACGCATGTTTCTCTGGGTATACAACAGCAACTTACGGTTTAATGAAAATCGTTACATATGTACACACACACCACTGTATCCAGCAACCCCATTGTGGATGAAGACATTGTTAACAAATGACAAACTGCGAGAGTGCAGCACATTAACAAAAGTTTTGTGAAAACATCTGAATGAGCAGAAAGACAGGACAGTACATTGAGCAATAAGTCACAGCAAACTGATATTCGATAGACAATATGTTACACAAGCAGTGAGATTAAAACTTGTCATATGGCTTTAAGATTTATGCTGTGAATAGTATTTCGCATATTAAACTATTCAACAAACAAGCTGTGCAGACTGTGAAGTGGCTGCCACAATATGCCTCTGTTCACAGTATACATTTTTCCAAATTTGAAGAATGTATCTACAGTACTTTTAAGGGGGTCCCAAAGTTTCGAAGTTGGCCAATTTGACCCAGACCACACCCAATAAGGGGCCATTTTGTGATTCATGGGAAATAACGGCCTAGGCTGTATTTGTGTCCCAAATTTGAAAAACGGATATTGGGTCATGCATCCTAGGCCACGCCAACGTAGGGGCCAATTTGTAGTCTGTGCAAGAACTGCCCATAGTCTATCTATGTACCAAATTGAAGAGTGTAGCATTATCCATTCCAGAAATATTGAGGGAGTCCTAAAATTTCGAAATTGGGTCGTGCGTCCCAGGTCATGCCCACTCGTGGTCTGTGGACAAGCACTGCCCATATTTTATCTGTACCGTATTTCCTCGAATAGTAGCCGGGCCTCGAATAAATGCCGGGCCTCGAATACAGGCCGGGGGTCCGAGCCGTTTGTACCAATAGACGCCGGGGGCTTCTATTCGAGGAAATACGGTATATCAAATGTGAAGGTCAAAGGTTTATCCACGACGAAGATAGAGCACATTTTCGATGCAAGTGTTAATTGACCATGTGACCTTGACCTGTTGATATTGAACTCAGTGTGGGAGTCACGTGTGACCTGGCATATCTCTATGCCAATTTTAGTCTTCCTTGGCCTTTCAGTTTTCGATTTATGCCCGATGCACGTGACACCATGCTCGTCATCGCATTATGCCCCCCTTCCCTCTGGGAGTGGGGACACAACAACGGGAGAGCAACAGACTACATATATATTACATTATAAGTCAAATTCTCCACGTCATGACATTATTTGTAAACAGCACAATTAACTGCTCTTATACAAAATGCCATCTATCAAAAAGCTTAACTGATAGCTCAATCTGTAGCCTGTCACAATACAGAGGTGTTCAACTCGGACAATCTTTTGATACTGAGTGAGTGAGTAAGTAGAGTACAACGTCCCCACCAACATATTATAGGTCATATCGGAGAAAAGTCTTTCCAGTAAATCACTTGCACTGGTAATGACAACTAAAACCAAAACAACCAAGCAACAAAACACGAAAAAACACAAAATACAAGCAGAAGAACACAGCATAGTGGACCTAATCGAAATACACAAAACACGACAATGAATAATCACATTTAGCAAACTGCACCAAATAACTAACTACACTGTTTCTATAAAAACGAGCCAAATTTGGTAAGCTGTAGTTTCGACAAGCACGGACGGATTTTGATAATTTTTGGTAAATAGCATCAGCACACTTTCGAAAATGGTACGCATATACAACTTTCATTGTCCCATCAATTTTGCTTAGTTTATTTGCTTTCAAATAGCAGCGACAGAAATGACGCGATTCTTATATCACTGTATGCTCGTGAAACAATCAGTTCCTTCAGCAGGAAACACCGTATTTTATCTCTCTAGATCAATGGCCGTCAAACAGTCCGGTTGACTATGATACCGAATCTGGGGACTGATGTAGGAACGTGTGTACAACACACCCGTCTGTGAAAACAACGACTTGAAGCAGCACCTCGATCACTGACACATGGGCAAGCAAGCTTATCACGTAATGTCATCAATGAAGCTGTTGGTCAATGGAGAGAGCGGTTAGGCCATACGTGCAACTGTACAGGCAAAAGAACATCACTCTGAACATTTACTAAACTAAAACCGGTTCTTTTCAGAGCGACTACCTTACACAACCGGCTCTTTTCAGAGCCACCAATGGTCTACCGATGAAAACACGTTATGTTTCGTGTCATTTCTGTCGCAGCTATTTAAAAGCAAATAAATTCAGCAAAAGTAAAGGAACAAGGAAAGTTGAATATGCATATCATTTTTGAAAGTATACTGATACTGTATACCAAAAATTTTCAAAATTAGTACGTGCTTGTCGAAACTACAGCTTGCCAAAGTTGGCTCGTTTTTTTGAGACACAGTGTATACTGTTAGTAAGATAACTTCACAAAAATCTAGGGATCGTATCGACAGAAAAAAGTAAATCATGGTAATGTGAAGTCCTAATTGCAGACCTGGTTTTAAGCAGGTTTTGAGCAACACAGATGGAATGGAATTTACGCATAATCGATACGATCCCTACAATAATTATAATCATATTCCTGCTTAATGTAAGAAATAGTATTAGTATTAACAGTATAAACTGTAACATCAGGGCTCTGCACAGCAGACTAGCACCTTATCAGCTCACAGGTGCAGTGTATAGGAGAATGTAGGAGAATACCGATTTACGGCGCCCTTGTAGTGACTTTACGGACATGTTACGGCGCCTTACAAATTGTCGTATTATTATTATTATTTTTAGTCCACGAGCCAGACCAGATATTGTACCACCTGCGGTGGCAAAACTTCACTGGTACTACAACGCTTGCAGGGTCTATACAAGCACTGTAAGGTATGATAACCTTTCCGCAGTGGCAGCTAAATATGTTTTTCTAATTAAAATTTTTATCAGTATATGGCTTTGTGCGTGTGCTGATAATACATATTCTCTCATACAGACCTAGAGGTTTACTTTAGTAAAGATTTCTGGATGAAAACTTGTAAGAAAATAAATCCTGCTTGCTGTAATGTGAGCTTCCAGAGATTGATTGATTTTTTTGACTACATACATCAAATATCATCAAAATCAAGCAATATCATCTGACGTGTCAACAAATATGAATGGACGTCCAAATTCCCTAAGACATTCTGCATTGCCTTTAGCAGGCAAAGTCAAAAAAGTTCAACAATTCCTTACCAGTCACATAACTGAGATTAATTTAACATAGAACAATAAACTTGAACTGCCACTTGTACCTAATATTAGCAAACGTGTATAACAGAAAACATGTAATTTTATTCTCAAGAGACTACCTGGCTTCCTTGGCTACAACACAGGTACAGCCATAAAGTAAACATACAAATATAAGTCAAAAATCAACATACACAGCACATTAAACAGATGTGCTAAGAGTGCAAGGCAACCAATGGTAACTGTGATTTATGTGTGTTTTCCAAGGCCTTACAGAACAACATACTACATAATTTACTTGACATCGGATATAGAGCAAAAGAATATGCAGTATGCACATAGCTAACATATGCAAAGAAAAATGTAATAATATCTACTGTGGACTTTTACTAACTTTTAATAACATTACCTTCTTGCAAGGTGTATACATCAAGTAGTCCTGAAAACACAGCACAACCAAGCTACTTGTAATTATTTCTAACCACTGAATTTCAACAAAAACTACAAAATCTAATCCAAAATTGACAAAATTTAGTTACAGATTGCACAATTTCACAGATTTATATATAAATATGCTTTATATATTAATATTAGAGCTCTCACTTACTAATCGATTAATCGGTGATGATTAATCGGTGATTAATCGCTTAATTTGCTTGCGACAAATTAATACATTAAGGCTATGGTTAATCGATTAAACGTTTAATTGATTAATCGACGATTAGTCGATTAAAACGTCTGACTAATCGATTAATTAACTGTCTAAAACATCCCATTAATAGACTTATTCTGTCATCTTTATAAGTTTATTGTTCACGTACACAATTTAAAAAGTGATGAGCTCGTGTTTAAAACTGCCAACTGCTGACAGTCAACCCTATAAGTAAACAAACAGTGATGGCGGGAAACACAACATTAAGTGCAAAAAGTTGGTCTAATATGCTTGTCCACAGCACCTTGTATTCTACTCTCTTCACAGCTCTTCCACTTCGACGAACCTGCCAAGTACAGTTACAGTTACAGATCAATAGCATTATTTTCTGTAAATTTCTTACCACTGTACATGTATATAATCAATGCACGTTTCAGCCAGCCCTATGTTTCCAGTGCTCTATCTACTCAAACAAAGTCACAAAGTCACAAATATGCCCCAAACAAATAAGTGCAAAACCAGTGAACAGGTCACAGACATGCATAGACTGTTTGTTGCACGGTCACTGTCTGAGGATGGCGCTAAAGCAGTGGTCAATGCATTCATCTCGTGCAGACTGGACTACTGCAACTCTCTGCTTTCAGGTGTGAGCGACTGTCTTGTCCAGCGGCTGCAGTCGGTCCAGAACGCGGCAGCACGTTTTGTCACCGGCACTCGTCGATGTGAGCACATCACGCCGGTGTTGAGGCGTCTTCACTGGCTGCCGGTGCGTGAGCGCATTCGCTACAAGCTCTTGGCGCTTGTGCACCGTGCATTATCGGGTCAAGCACCGGAGTACCTCGTCGATGACTGCCAGCTTGTGTCTGACTCTGGTCGGCGTCCCCTCAGGTCGGCGGAACGGAGTTTTTGTCTGGTACCGCGCTGCAACAGCACGTTCGGCGACAGATCGTTTGCGGTTGCCGGCCCACGTCTATGGAACAGCCTTCCCACCGCGATTCGCAACATATCACTGACAATTCACACTTTTGGCAAACATCTTAAAACTCATTTGTTTTCTGGTTGAGCGAGGCCACGGCGCATTTGTGACATTTATGATTTCTTTGCGCCGTATACAAATGTTCTTACTTACTTACTTACTTATAGAAGGCTTTTGGTTTGAAATTGAAAGGTGCATATGTTATAATACAATACTAGCAGTAGCGGGCTACCCGGCGATTGCCAGGTATCACCGGCGCTAGTTTCACAATCCCGCACCCACCTCACGTCCCAGCAAGTGGACTCATCCACAGGTAGACTCGTCCTGCACTCGGGTACACTATCCTGCACACCGGTCGCCAGCAACCGCCCGCGCAAGTTGGGTATATCAAACGACTATAGCCTAAGCGGGCTACCACAACGGAAAGAATTAGTGTTACTGTCGGTGCGCATGCACGGTCAATAACTCAGCCAAATGTGTTATTGTCCGTGCATGACTGCACGTGAGAGTTTTTGGCCGACCGTTAGGTCCAGGCCTATGCCATAGGAAATCCGTCCGTCCGTCTGTAACGTTGGTGTATTGTGGCCAAACGGCTTAAGCGATCGGGATGATTTTTGGCACACACCTTGCCCTGGACAACAGTGACCATGTATTAGACGGAGGTCCGAATCCCCCCACTGAGGGGGGTTTTACAAAACGTACCACGTCATGTGTCATGCATAATGGGGGTTTTACAAAACGTACCACGTCACGTTCCGGTCGGCCACCTCAGCACTAGCTGAGCTCTTGTCTTTGTTTTTTCTGTTTCTGGGTGGCTGCCGCACCCAGACCTCCGGCCTAATCCCTGCTACCACAAGTACCATACTTTTTTCTGGGGTGCTGCCACCCCATAGATCCCTCACGTAAACATAAAGCTAACACTAAACTTAACCGTAACCGTATATTCTTTAGGTAGCAGCACGATTTACAACAAAATGCAATTAAACAACTAATTAAAACAAACTCTAACACTAACACTATCCCTAACACTAACCCTATAACCCTAACAGAAATTGTTCACTGTTTTTAACCCAATACTTGAGCATCCACATAAAAACTAAATAGATTTACTAAGACAAAGGTCCGATAAATTACCGCATCGGACGCATCAGAGTGATATGTCTGTTGCGCTATTGCATCAGGCACAACGGCTACAGACCGAGTAAATAAAGGTTTATGTTCATATAGGTGTTTTCCCATCGAGGACTGTGCTAGTTAACCTGTAATTAATCTAGAAACACAGGTATCTGGCAATTTGACTGTTAGGTGTTCTGGAGTCATTTGGTGTGCAGCACTTCCTTTGCATTTTATTTGTGTATAGGCTTATCACAGCAGATAAACAATGTGTCACATGCTGTAAATTGCCAATTTTTAATTGATTTCCATGTCGTGTAACATAATAGATCATTTCAAGTAATTTCGTAACAAACGATGCGTCCGATGTGCGACATCGTGCCAATGCGTCGGTTGCGCTAACGCATCGGACGCACCAAATATACTGTATTGCTCCGATGTACTCCAATGTGGTAATTCGTCGGACCACTAAGACAATGTACCCCCTAGGGGTGCTTGTTTGGGGTTTGGGATGGCAAATTCTAAATGTTACATTTTAAATGAAGCAGTTACCACTAGCCACTAGTCTAGTAAATGTTCTAAGTGGGACCTCCAGAGCAAAAGACGGGTTTGGGTGGGGTAAGTAAAAATTATAAAAAGTACATGTTACTTACTAACTAGAGTCAAATAAGTGTGCACGGATAATAACACATTTTCGATGCTATGTACAATATAATTACGATAATTATTCACTGTACGCCGTTCACACGCAGCGCACGCATGGCGAAAAGAGCCAAGAACTGTCTATTCACCGTGCACACTAAGTCATGTGATTCATTAAGTTGAAACGACAATTTGTATTTCGTCGTTGTTATTTACCACACCCAAACCCCTATTTTATTCTCGGGGTCCCGCTTAGAATGTCTTCTACATAAGCAACTACCGGTAACTGCTTATTCAGTTTCATCGCTTCATTCAGCATGTGCCATCCCGAACCCCAACCAGCCAGCCCTTGCGGGTATGTTGTGTCAGTAACTCTACTAGGTTTCATGTGGGTGCTTTTCTGTTTCTGTTCAGTAATCCATAGTGCTCCTCGTGGAGTATCACGTGCACGTAAACTATCACATGGATGCTCAAGTATTTGCGTAAAAATTGTGAAACAATTTCGGTTATGGTTAGGATTAGGGTTACCTTCTTTCAGTGTAGGTGCCAACTCATGGTCAGTGCTCCATCAGTGCTAGTGTTAGGGTTACGGTTAGGGTCAGTTTTAATTAGTTGTTTGATCATTTTTCCTTTCATTGTAAATTGTGGCGCCACCAAGTAAATCGCCATGCGAGTGAATAGACATTTTATGGCCCTTATTCATCTTGCGCACGTACACGGTGTATAGCACTACGCATATAATTAACGCGACGAAAAATGATTTATTTAGGAGCAACTGACACATGGCTGTACCAATCTGCTTTTATATATATCGTTGCACAAATGATAGCACGATCCCAAATCAGCAGTTTATACTGTCAGGCATCATAATGTAGTGGCGTTGAATTGATACGACAGCTGGTAACGGAATTACGCTGGGTCGTTAATTTTTGACTGGCGTTATTCGCACTCCGGAGTGTGAGACAAAGAACTCCGCTTATTCGCACTCCGGAGTCTGGAGTGTGTAGTTATTGCTAGGACGATGTTATTTGCACTTACATTGAATTAGTAATAAAAATAAACGTTAAACTGAATAAGTCACATATTACAGTAAAAACTAAACTGTAAAAAGAAAAACAATAAAAATTTTAGCGCAAGCGGGATTCGAACCTGGGACCGCATGGCCTTGTGGCCAGCACTAAACCACACGGCTAAGCGGGAACGCTGGCTGAGTTATGGCAAAGGTAATACATATGTTAACGCGAGAGTCGCGGGTCATTCTAAAAAGCGACGGGACGACGGGACAGACGACGGGTCAGTTTATGCCAGTCAACCGGCCATTAGCATGTCCCGTCGTACAAAATAAATGGACATTAAATGGACAGGTAGGTCACGAATGAATAACTCAGACACCTCTCGAACCAAAAAAAATGAAAGATCAAACAACATTGAACGAATTGAAACATAGCTTTCAACTTATTATATTCACATCATGCATGCGGTAATATCCATTTTTCTCGTCGTAAAGTCGACGACGGGACATGCTAATGGCCGGTTGGGCACGATTTGACTTCAGCGGGGCACGCGAATTTCAATGAAATAACTACGCCATATTGTACATTTAACTATTGTCTACACAATGCGCCATCTCATTAGCCCCGCAAATGTCGCAATCGTACACAATAATCGAATTTTTATTCTCATTATAATGTAAACAAAATTACATGTTGCCACTGGGATATTGAAAATACCTAGCCATAGAAAATACCGGCAGAAACTGACCCGTCGTCTGTCCCGTCGTCCCGTCGCTTTTTAGTATGACCGTCGCTCGCTGTGCGAATAAGCGTACTGAAAACGGCCGCACTCCGGAGTGCGAATAATCACTGTCTTAATTTTTACGGGAGCGCCTCCCAAATGCCCCGGATGTGCAAAGCGACTGTTAAAACATATTCTAATACTAATGTATACAAAAAAACATGTGCATAAATACAACGTACCGACGACTCCATATTCTGCCATACGTCAGGCGTGCCAACAAATCTCTGATATGTCTATTAACATCGACCTAAATAATAATTTGTGTTGCCAACGTAATTAAATCCACATAGAATAATTAATAAACATAACGAAATTAAAGTCGCTGGAAATAAATAAGTAACAAGTGTCGTCAGCCTTCCATCTTAGACCGTAATAACGAGTAGCGAACATGACTATACCACTGTGAGTTGACCGTCCGGCCCAGACCACGCTGGTGACGCTCACGATTATTCCCAGACCCACAGTCGGCGGGTATGAGTCCGATATTTTTTCTGCATACCGTATTGCCTCAACCCGTAACACGAAGCGTAACGAGCGTCAGTTGTACAGGCCGTCGGTCCGTCTGTCCGTCTATTAAAGTCACTGTTGCAGAAGATCGTGAATTGCAGCTAAACGGTGGGGCCAAAGTTGCTACAGAACACAGTATAAAAAATCACACACAAGATCGAGGTCCACATTAATGTGCAAAATATCAAATTCTATGCACCAGTGGCGTTTTCTTACCTCAAAATGTGCCAAAAATACGTTTGCGGATGGAGCTTTGCCCCAGACCCCTATAGTGAAGCTCAAGATGATCCCAGGCCACCAGTTAGAGGATAGGGCCTATTC
>Ga0209145_1000229_pt1 | contig 11275 bp, 9 predicted proteins | sample WorMetfiPIANOSA2_FD_187396 | JGI IMG/M metagenome (GOLD analysis project Ga0209145, IMG submission 187396) | Marine gutless worms symbiont microbial communities from Max Planck institute for Marine Microbiology, Germany - Olavius filocauda... | ecosystem: Host-associated > Annelida > Digestive... | reverse complement strand
ACCCAATGTGACTCACCTGTAAACCACTCCAGAGAATGTGCAACAATAGAATGCTACACATTACTACAATAAGGAGTGTATCAGTGTTGATGTGGACCAATTATGGCCCACGATTTTCTAAGTAATTTTCTGCAGCACTCCACAGTGCGGCCAGATATCTAGAGAAACTCATCTCTAACCTGATAAACTGACTATAATTAGTCTGGCGCACTAAATTAATTCAGATACGACAAATGATGGGACATTATGGATCTAGTTTAGTGACGGGATTCTGCATTTAATTTCACAAAGAGGGTTTTCAAAATCCAGCATTCAGTTTGTGTTACAGGATACTTGAGAGTACTGCTTGTGTCATGCAACCTTTTCATAACTCAATTCTAACACGGCTAAATTACGCATAAGTTTTTGAAATTCTGTGAGACAGCATAAAATTCCATGAACTGTGCAGAAAATCGTGAGCCACAAACATAACAAAAAAGTCACAACAAGAAAGTTAATGTCTACTTTACCCAGAGAGATTTAAACATCATCTACCAATCACAGCCTGAGTGTACACTAGATGCCCCTCCTACTTATGTGACAAATTTACTGAAGAAACATTGCTACATTTACCTGGTACCATTATAAACTGGACTCGGAAGATTAAGACACAAAAACGAAGAACACGCAACATGATACAGTACATCTACGTACTTCCATCAGCCATACTGGCAACAACTGTACAAAGAATATCAAATGTCAGCATAAATGTGTGTTCAATGTACAAATCTATGTAATCAATTCACTGGTGCCAATAGTTTTAAACAATAACTCCTTTGCCAGTCGCAGCAAGCTGGCAATCACAAAATAGCAAAAATTTAAACAACAAAATCACATTTCAACAAATAAATATTACAAATCAATTAGCGAATAACGCTAGATTATTAACGGTACTTACATCTGCAACAGAAGTTTGCTACGTCATATTGCAGCTGACTACCGATGACAACAGCAAGTAATGATGCGCACAGTAACTAACATTCATCACTGGCAACAGTAACTGGATAACTGAACCGGACATAGCAACAACAACAACAAAAACCTGTCTCCACTGCGCAGTACTCTGTGTCGATAAAACAGATTTCTACTTTTACGTAGAGGCAACATAATTCAGATGATCACATTCTAATGCTGTGCAACACAGTCTCAATACTCAATACTACAGATTTGCAAAATATTTCTACAGCAACAGAACATAATTCCTATTTGGCTAGAGACACAACGCTGTACAAATGTAGTCTGATGTCTGACACACACATCAACGTATGTTTGTCAAGAAGCTGAAATGTCGCACAAGGGTGAACCGCAAGTTGTGACCTTGTGACATTTGAACTAAGGGACAAACATTTTGATGTTGCAGCAGACAGCAAGTGATGTGGTTTTGTCATACAACAAACTAAAAGAACACCCGTTTTGCACTAATTCTCTCATCAACTTCATATAAACAAATCATGTAACATGCAAAATTTGCAAATTAAGACTTTAATGTCTTTAATAAAATTAGTACCCCATCACGTCAGTGCATACAACTGACAAATTTAATAAATTCATTAGTATGTTGGTATGTACATTTGCTTTCAAAAAATGCCACAAATAGCAGTTGAGTGATTTCAATATGCACTGCCTGAAGGCGAGGACTCAATAAACTGTTAAATAAATATTTAACATTTGCTACTGTTGTAAGGGTGAACATGGTCAATGCAACCAAATCTGCAAAAAACAACAGTTTATTTTGTTGCATGGCTGTTCATACGTTTTATTTCATGGTATGACAACGGATCACATTTATCAATATAATACTTATTTATATTATCATTAATAAAACTAGCACACTAAGGCCTTCAAAATATAAAGTATATTGTACAGTTTATTCAAGATACATAAGCTATAATATAAACCTGATTTTAAAATACGTCTTGCCAGAACCAACAGTGTCTGCCTGTCTATCCTCTGCAGTCTGCTACAGTATTTGACAACATACAACAATTCTGACACAGGACAACAAATGAGCATTCAAAACACTTTCATACTGACAACCTTCAACAAATATGCCACTTCATTTCACACAAAAAGAACAATCTCAAAAAACTGACACATTTTTGTTCAAACCAACTGCAACAACCAAAGGTCATTTGATGTGTGCAGTTCATGTGTAACACGTTGCCAGCTATGTTATGTTTGACAAGTGCTTCAAGCATCTCTTACAAACACATTTATGTCATCGAGGCTGTGGCACTTTGTGACTTCAATTTCAGGTGATTTGTGCAATTTCTCTTAACTTACTTAATGACTTATTTACATTATCTGATAATGCCCACAAGCAGAAAACCTGTAAATGTGCTGCTGCCATCAAAGAAGTCCATTTCACAATCACAAAGCAGCGATCATGAAGGTGTCTATTAACAATGTCGAGAACACAATTAACATCAACGGCTGGAACAAGGTTTTACTCTAACAAAGTTAAATTTAGCTCCACTTCCCAATTCACAAATGAATTTCACTACTTTTCGGTTTTTGCAGTTCTTGACATTTTTACTACTATTATTTGCTTTAGTTTTTTAAATAAATTTTTATTGCTGCCTTGTGCAAATAAATACATGATGATGATGATGATTAAAACTAAATTTAAACATTTTAAATATTACAATTTCACACAGTGTAATTGTTTGTCATATGCACCAAGCCTCAAAAACAAGACACCCTCACTGTTTGATAAAACTTCTACCTCTGCATCTATTCACCTTATTCACTGCAATACTCACAACATCACTCAACAAATCTACAACAGAAATACAACAAAATGTGCATGAAATTTCACGGAAATAACAGCGTACAAAAAATTACAGTTTGCGCTGTAACAGTCGACACATGGCTCATTTGCAGGCAACGTGTTTTAGACATATAACACTATGCAGAATACTTGTGCAAATGGCTTCAAAAGTCATTTACGCTACATACAAGACCCAGCCATCGTAATACTCGTACAGTACTTCTGGGCCACAAACCAATCATACAGTTAAGTATGGCTACTGTGACGATGCATCACAACACAGTCAAGTGCAAAAGTTACGCTGTACAATTAGTTCTTTTCAACTTCAAGCTGATGTCACATGTCCAGAGAAAGAAAACAGTCCCGAATGAAATCATACATCACACTTGTTCTTGCAGCCAACTGCACTAGCAACAGCATTAACATTATACACACAATCAGTGGCATCGAGATTGTACGGAAAATTAAAAGCTTCCATGGTACAAGATCTTTTTGGGCTCCTTTCATGATAAATATCCCGGTCCTCCTTTCAGATCCAAGCACGCCACTGCATACAGTTCACAAACGTTACTCTGCATATAACATTGTGGCACTCAGATGTGCAGTGTCTATACCCTTTCCAGTTGTAACTGACAATAACATTCAAAGATTCCACTCATGCCTGACATAACAGATACTCAAACAAAACCACGTATGCTACAGCAATACAGTGATTTGTCGACGCTGAATTGTTCACGGCAGAATAATGCAGTCAGATTAAGCACAGTAGAACTCGGTCATCTGCGAGAGCAATAGTTCACGCTTATACACATATCAACAGTTACTACAATAGGCAGTAAAAATCAGTCTTGCAAATTAACTGGCACTGAGGTCCGGCTGCAAAATATTATGCTGGTGCACAAATAGCTGCATCGTCACCAATGACATCACCACGGTCATCTTGCTATCTCATATCTAATCAATCATTTCTATCGTAAAATAAGCAATATGGCAGTAAATCACGGCGAGGTTGTGGAGCAACAGCAGGTTATGCTAGATACTCAGCATCAGCACCGGATTAACACGGTGGAAGTGGCAGATGCATGCACTCATGGACTCATTTCAAGTGTTTTTAAATTTATTTTCAAACTGCTGACTTTCGTGAGTACTGTAAGACCTGTATTTTTCACGTGCCCTTTATTTTGTGAATTTCGTGACCTTGGCGATGTCGCAAAAATAACGGGTCACAAATATTCGAAATCTCATGCTATTTTAGAGTATTACTTAGTCCAGCAAGCAAAAACGCCAAAAATAGGGGCGCCAAAATAATGTAATAGATTGAACAACCAATGTAAAGGGCCGCCACATTAAAGGGTTTTACAATATAAATAATGCATACAGCTTAAGAATTAACCTTCTTCAGACTCATTAACAAGTAAGTAGTATGCAATGGTTAGGGCTCTGCAGTGATATTTCGCCACAGGCCAAGCAGAGCACCTGCTTAATCCGGCACTGTAGACGCCATAGTGTACATCAGACATGTATCAAGCTGACACTCAAGAGTCAATCAGTGAGGTCAGTCAGTCTCAGTCTGACAGCAGCTGCTGCAGCAGGCTGTGTGTGCTCGCAGTGCCAGGTCCTTTTAGTGCTCTCCGCTGCTCCGCATTAGACATCATCTACATCCATTCAACAACCATCATCTTTCCAAACTTTCTAGCAACACCAACTATGACAGAACATACTGACACTAAACAAATTGGGTTAATACTGTCTACAATATATCTGATATCTTGCCATATCTACAAGTCCTATCAACACAATTCATTTTTGAATGTTTGCATCAATTGTGAACAACAGTTCTTCAACAGCTTTCCAGTCTTTACCAGTACAGATTTCAAAAACAGAAGAACATGCATAACTATAAATAATAATATTAAGATATTAACGCTATAAAGATTAAAAGCCACAATAAACATGAAAAGCAGTGTAGCCAGCCAAATCAAATTTTTTGGCTACCTCACTAACAGGGGCAGCACTATGGGGGGGGGCTCTAGCCCTCGTCGGGGAAGCTTTGCCCTCGTCGGGGAATTTTGGTATTTTTCGTCAGGGCTGGCCAGATAACTTATTGGCAAAAACGAACAATTAAGTTATCTTCGTCGACATCATTAAGGCATGTTAGTTGTGCGGTGCGCTGACCTGTGGGATAAACAGTACTAGTATACATTAGGACGCTTAATGGTCGGATATGTACTTCAGCCTCAGTCGGGGAATGCTGCCCCCCAGTTGGCGCCACCCCTGCTCACTAAGGACTCTTACCTGACTGTGTAATATTCAGTTTGAAACAGGGGCACTACTACTTTCAGATCATGACGACGATATAAGATGATAGAACAGGTGTAGAACATGAAAACTCAACAAAAAACGTTGTCATAACGTACCGGTGAAGTAGTTGACAGACTGGCGTGGTTCTGCACTAATGACTGCAATGGTGCTGAACTATCAGGGTATCCAGCGAATGGCTGACTGGGAATCTCGAGGTCCGGAGTATGGCAAAGTCCCGAGAGTGCAGCATTTTGTGAAGACTGAAATCTAGAAGACTGAGCTGCGGGAGTGGCGATGCCCACAGACTGCAGACCGGACGAGAATTCTCCAGTCATTGCTGGCGAGGCACCAGGTTCACTACATGGCCATGCTGGGGCCAGTGAACCATGCTGGTCAATGTTCTCTCTAGTCGTCACAGAAGAACCGTCATTTGTACCACGGCTCGTCAATGTGCCACACACCACACTTCCTGCAGTGTTAACCACTGAATGCTGGCGTGGTATGTGTGACAGACGATTTCTTGACTCCTGTTTCACTTCTATAGAGCACAAAACACCGCACAAATGTACAGTCACTGTTGTTAGACGCACTGAGCAATATGTGGACGATGCATTATTACTGATTTACCAATGTTCTCTTTTTCAAATTTAACATAGATGAGATGGGCATCAACCTCATACCACATACTATGTATTTAAATAAAAATTCAGGCCTTTTATACTTCATTCAGAAACTCAGAAAAATTGTGTTATTAATCAGCCATCCAATTAGCTCACTTTGATGCACGAGAGCCTCAGCTGTGCTCAGAAATAACTTAGCCTTAGCTTACCAGCAGCTTGCAATACTCGGCAGAATGCAGACCAAAGTTTACTGTTATCCTGATAACAGCAATAACATTGAAGTTAATCGCAAGCCAACAAACTACAGTAATAACTAAAAGAGTTTATAGTCAGTGCAATAACATTTGGCAAGATGCAGAAATCAATACCTGCAGCTGAAGTCAGTTGCAACATTTGCTGCTGACCACAATATCCGTCATCAGAAACTTGTGGCAGAAACGGATCAGAAAGAAACGAGAGACTGTCAATGTCTCCAGTAAAAGGTGTGTTATTTTGTCTGCTGGACAACGTATGCTCAGTGTTGCATGCAGCGGGACTGATGTTTGAAGGAAACTGGTTGCCTGCTGGTGAGTTACAGACCTGTGCCATGTTCTGCACTCCAGGAGGCTGTGCCATCATGTTTGGGGTACTAGAAGGTTGATGCCATTGGAACGCTGCAGCATTTTTGTCCATCACTGCCTGAGACTGCGGCATTGTTGCATTTCTGCCTGGATGCGGCATCTGCACTGGCTGCTGCTGCTTCGGCATCATCATCTGCTGTGTGGGAATTCCCATCTGACTGCGGTTAGGGCCAGACGAGTGCACCATACCACGATGTGCAGGTGACATCACAGCCATGCCATGTGACCTTCCTGGGAAGTGGTTCGGCCCGAGCTCTGGTTGACTGGGCATCATTGAGGGATGGTTTGCCATCATTCCAGTATGATTAGGCATTGAGTGGCTATGCTGAACAACTGGCCGCGCCTGTCCATGCAAAGTGCCGTGCTGTAATGGCGGCACTGGTGACTGGTTATGAAAACCAGCTGCTGCCGGATGTGTCATCATGCCCACTGACTGATCTTGCAAGCTCCCAGCATTCTGTGCTTGATGCTGATGCATGACATTTGGTGGTGGCAGATACTCTGATGACTGAAACATATGTGCCTCGTTAGGTACTGCACTGTGGCGACCGTTATGCGTCATTCGCGTCGAACTCCTGTGCATCATCTTTGCATGCATCAGTGGGTCTGATAAACCGCCACCATTTGGAACAAGCCCCGGTGAAATATTAACGCGGTTGTGACGCATCATGCTTGTCTGGTTGTTAACCATCACCTGCAGGTTGTGAAGCTGGTTCGACATCGGAGTGACAGACGCAGCTCCATGCACCATTGCCGACTGATTTGCAACCATCGAATGTTGTAATGCTGGTGACATCGGCCTCATGTGGTTCGCCTGCATAGCAGGGTTCGACATCATCGGTGGCTGATGCTGCAAATATTGACGATGTCCTGGCACATCTCTCTGCTGACACGGCTGCATGTTTCCGAAAGGAACGACGGTCCGCCGGGCACATGGCTGACTAGGTGGCATATGATTACGTATTTCCATGTTGTTGTGTGTCAAACCGCCGTGTCCCTGCTGTACGCTGTTATACTGCTGATGTGGAGGTGGAGGCAGTCTGGCCGACACGTGGTGCACGCGGCTACTGCCAACATGTGGACTTGCAGGTTGTACATGCTGAGTTATCTGGTGAGGTGGTTGAGGCCAGTTGCCCGGCATCTGATAGCGCTGATCAACAGCTTGCTGCTTAGCAATCATCATCTTGTTTCCATATGCTGGCAACGGTCGCTCGGCAGTTTCACTGACAACTCCTGCTTCCTGCTTTGGCTGAACTGCAGGAGGCATGTCGGCCGGGAAGTCAAGTTCCCATGGTGTCATGTCACTCCAGCTGTCGAGGAATTCTTCTAGAGAACCACTCGGGTCATTCACTTCATTCAATAACGTTGACATGTCGGAAGCTGGAAATACTGAACTAGCATCTGCTGCCATTGAATCTGCCTTACCTTCTGTCAATTCCGTCACTACAATGTACAATACAATATACAGTTTTTCTTTATGATTCTTCTGCACAAATTTGCACAACTCTTTGATGAAGACAATCCTCAATCACAATCAATGATTCATCATCGTCATTACTTGACGGACATTTTCTACCAATGACAAACCTTCTCCAAAGTTCCAAACAATCCCTGCTCATATATCCAAAAGACTCCGAAAGATACACAGCTTCAGACTACGCAGGACATAATGCATCCACAAACTATCATGTACAACCATTACAGCTATTTATGTCAACATCATAAATAGAGCAATATCTTATAGTTCATCTGATATCAGACTCCAATCTCTTACATTAGCATCTTTACTCCACGTCATCTTTAAAACTGTTAAATTTACGCTGTTATGGCCAACATATAACTAACTAATACTGATTAACGGAGATCGCTCTCTATTGACCACAACTTATGGTGACAATGGAAATATGCTGTTATACATAAACCAATAGTAGTAGTAGTAGTAGTAGATACGAACATGACTGGAGGATGTCTGGCGGTAATTCACTGCATGTGTCTGGCGTCTCCACAGTGGGTGTGGTGGCCATGGTGCAAGCAGGCTGCAAGGACGTCTGTGACTCTGAAATCACAAAGTTCTGCTGTGTCGTCTGGGACCTGGCGTGACACTTGGCACGCAGACCCTGCATCACCTCCAGAGAACACGAGCCTCGACGAGATGTCGACACTGCGGTCGGTGTAAACGGTATGGATGGAACACATCGAGAACTATACACACACATACACCAGCAGCTACAGTTTCACATCCAGTGCTGTGTTACTGTTCACATCAGCATGTTTAGTGACATAGAACACTTCAAACATGAAGTGCATTCTGCTCAGACTGCTTCTATTTCTAAATCATTTCCACATTCGCTACGGCATGCGTTGCTGATAGATGGCGTTTAACCGGCATCCAAAATATTTAGCCGCTAATATTCTTTGTCTTTCCATTCACATCATCATCATTTTTGGCTTACACCACTCGCCACTCGCAACTACCAACCTCCAGAGAAAGGGCAATTTGAGCCATATTGACTGCTTCAGTCAATGTGAGATTATGGGACTCTAGGTCATTTAGGACTGTCTTCATCCATGTGATCCGAATCCAACGGCAACCGGGCGGTCTTGTCCAATCTTCTCAACATTGCATCCTCAGATCTTTGCCACAAGGCTGCCTCAAATAAACTGATGACACACATTGTTGCCCATCAAAACTGGTCGTACATGCAAAGTCTTCCAACTAAGCGGCTTTTATCTCATCGTTCAATCCAGACGAACACGGCACCGATCGACATATAGGCACAGTGGAGAGAAGCTTGGGAGTCGGCTTCTGTGGTCAATCAGGGCTTAGTTCCCGACCCTACTATCTGACAACCGGGTTTTGATCTACCTCGTCGGTCCTGGTCTTTGTTGAACCGCTTTCAGACAGGGCAGGGACAGTGCCATGCAAATTTGTTCAAATGGGGTCTGTCTATATCTGACCTATGCAAATGTGGTCAACCCCAGACAATGACCCACATTGTCAACTCGTGCCCAGAATCCAGTCTGGATGGTGGTCTACCGAGGCTCCATTCCACAGATGACTACGCAATTACCTGGATAAATTCGGTGGTGAAAGAAGCACTCGCGAAATGAAAATGGGAGTGATTCAGGATCTTCTTAGCATCAGCACTGTCATCCAATCATGCAATGTGCCCAAACAGAGAGAGACACTGTGCTTTGATAGTCGAGGTAAGGAGAGGTTGACCACTTGTCCTCTGCACTTCAGCGTTGGAAACAAACTGGTACAGTTACGGTTAGGGTACCGGTAGTTTCTATTCACAGCTGGAAACTATTTACGCACTTTCAAGTAGACACAGAACCATTAACAGCCAGCACTGTCACCAGACCACACAAATTATTGGCACTGGATTTTTATGGTCAAATATTTAAAAAACATTTAGCAAAATATCTCACAAAACGTCTTTAACTTGATTCACCTATGAATAAACCACATCTATAATTTTACTTGGAGGCAACTGTAGATTAGATCGAAGTGACATGGCCCCAGCCTGCTGAATGCTCTGAAGCTAAGGCAAGTCCACTCAAGCAAATATCAGCTACAATGTTACTGTGAACACTACAGTCAATGCAGTGGAAATTAATAGTTCCAATTAATAGTTCCATTAATGAACAGCAACAATATTTCATCAGTATTTCACCACCAAATGCTCATTTAACTGCCAAGCACATCTGTGCCATATAACAGACAATATGAATGTGGTACAGTGGTCCTTGTTATATTTGGTACAGTAAGGAGGGAATGTCAATGTCAATAAAAAATTTACACAGCGCAGAGTCATGAACCATCTCTACTGCGCTGTGTGTACTCAGTGGTAACGCCGGAATAAGTTTGTCTTCAACAGTTGCCTGAAACGGTCCATGCTGAGTGTGTGTCACGGAGACTGTCCAGTAGTGAGTTTCAGACGGTCGGACCTGCAACAGAAAAGGCTCTATGACCGAGAAGGGAACTGGGTAGAGCCTACCTGCAGAGGTCCCTCTTTGCTGTACCAAATGTTACAACCCACCCATTTACGGCCAGTTTACCAATCACCATATTGCATAATGCGCCCACTGAAGAGTTACATAGATGTAAATATCCAGTCAATAGATTTGAAACTTGCCTTTCGCCAGACACGCATAAAGTGGCGGGTTGTTTGGTCGGAAATGCGCTGGGTTCATCTTTAGCAGCTGAACTTGGCAGAGGAGAAAGATGTGGTTGAGTTGCTGATAGTGAGCCAGCAGTGCAAGCCACTGCAGCAGCAGCAGCTTCAACTGATGGAGATGGATTATCAGTACATGGTGTTGTAACCACTGGCTTCATGCCTGGATATGCCATACTGCTAAATGGACTTGGAAGTCCATAGCTGCTTCGACTGCTGGTAACACTTCGAGGTGAACTCAGCTCTGTCGACAAAAAAAATAATTACTAAATACCAAATACAGAATATAGAATATCGTATGCACAATAAAAACAATAGTACAAAAACATTTATTAACGTACTCTATATATACGTACATACAGAACGACCTATGTTGGTGATCTTCAGTTTCTTGGTATAATTAAACTGATATTAATTAAATTCAAATAATACAGAAAAATCAAAATTTCTCATCTACCAATTTGCAGACAAAAACTGAGCCCAGGTATGGCTTACAATTACAGTGCACAAATCTCACACTAGACCATAATGAAAGTTGTCAAGTCACAATAAAGAACTCAGCAATTAATCAACCACGTGATCCAATCTGCAGAGAGTATTAACAGTATACAGCAACTCCTGCAGCACAAACTACAATTTGGAAGCTCAGACGGCACGTAACATCAGAACATGGCGACATAGGGTTGCCAGGTCGGGAGGTCTAAAAAACGGGACGCCTCCCCTCCCTTCCCCTCTACTCTTCCCCTC
>Ga0209145_1000228_pt1 | contig 11293 bp, 3 predicted proteins | sample WorMetfiPIANOSA2_FD_187396 | JGI IMG/M metagenome (GOLD analysis project Ga0209145, IMG submission 187396) | Marine gutless worms symbiont microbial communities from Max Planck institute for Marine Microbiology, Germany - Olavius filocauda... | ecosystem: Host-associated > Annelida > Digestive... | reverse complement strand
GGCCTACACTTCATTACAGGACTGCTCAGGCATTGCAATGGGAGGATAGCCTAGTCCTTTTGTAATTTTATAGCTTTGTGGCCGTGGATATTTTAAGCATTTGGCTAATTTACATCATTTTCCCACATTTAGCTCGCCTAGCTCCCATCCACGTACGCCACACATCTCACATCTAACAACATAACACTGCTCGCTCGGTTATTGATTGACACGTCTCCGCCCACTGTCCCCGTCAGTGGGAGGAGCCACGCCGTCGACTCTGGCCCTGTGACCCTGTGCGGCCCTGTCGCCCTGTACTTTTTGCAGTGACCGTCTCGTATTCTTCATTTGTCCCTAGATTGTTTTATAGACTCAGTCTATAAAACAATCTAATGAATAATGAATATACTGCAGTCTATTAGACTGTAGTATATTCATTATTCTGTAATCTGTAGTGAAAGTGAGACAATGTGACTCTAACATTAAACGGTGTTTGCTGTCTGTTGCATGTTTTACGACTTACTGCATTCATTCATTCATTTATTCATTACTCCAATAGGCAGTTAATATACAAGTACGTATGCAAGAAAAATTTTTTAAATGCTGAGCACAAATTAACTGGGTCTAACTTAAGAAATACAATAAAGTACAATAAAGCCATCAAGCAGAGTCTTAACGACTGAATGACGCCAGTGAAGCATTCAACAACAACAACAAAACAATAACTCGACAATTCGTGTTTAAACTCCTGTGCAATATGCAACAAAATTACCTCTTATTTACTGCCTACAGCCAGAAATCTGTCTCTAGCTCTATTTGCAAAAGAGTCATCAAGTTATAAGCGTCCAGTTTAACAACTGTTTGCAAGAGTAATATTATATACACATTTGCAGTGCACACTCAGCCACACTGCACACTGGAGGGGGTGGTAGGCCTATGTACACCGGATGGAGTGACTGGATCTATCAAACTGTAAACTGTTACCGGGTACCCTGAAATCCGAGCACTAATAGCCACTGCCATTGATAAATACTTCACCGACACTCTGGTAAGGCAACAGAAAATGTAGGACTGACAGTTACGGACCTGACATTGATGGACCAAGTAGCAGGGGTGGAAATTGACGGACCTTACTTTGATGGACTGCAAAAAGCAGGTATGGTCAATTAAGGACCCATAAAGTTTATTCTCTCCATCAACTGACATCGACGGTGAGAATGGCTAATGTTATACACCGGACGGTCCGGGGAATAGCTGATTCACAAATTGTACCAGACAGTCCGGCAGGCGGCAGATATCCACTACGTTCAAACTAGTTGCTGGACAGCGAATAGCCATATCGCCGCTATAATCTGCAGGACAATGGACAGTCATACACGTAAAGACTGCAGTGTTGGACAACTGACAAGCAGCATCAATGTTACAATTATGGCCTATTTGCTACACTGGTCATTATTTGCACGCTACATTGCGCATGCAACGTACGTGGTGAAAAGTGTGCACACATAAGTTATAATGCATTGCTAAGCTACTGCTAGGGCTTGCCTCGATCAGCCGTTGATCATGATCAGATCACCAAGAAGATGCCATGATTGATCATGTGCGATCGCCAGATACACTGCTCTTATCTAGGTTGATCATTGCCCACGCCGACTATGTCGGTCGGCTTGGGTAGGATTTTCAAGTCAGTCTGTTTGTCTGTCTGTTTATCTGTTTGTCCGCAGCATAACTCAAAAACGAATGATCCCAAAGTGTTAAAACTTGGTATAGGGAATGACCTTTGGTTACCATAGAAGTGGTACTATTTTTGGGGTCCAAAGGTCAAGGTCACCAGGCGGATTAATTCTCACACAGTAAATGCCCAATATCTTCCAAACGGGAAGGCCTACGAAGTTCAAACTTGGTACACAGACGGAGCACGAAGAACGGTATCAGCGACAAGCGCCGTGACCTCCGAGGTCAAAGGTCAAAATGCAAGGTCACATGACGCGTCTGACAGGTGTTGGCTGATAAGTCGAGAACGAAACGTCCTAGAAACACCAAAATTGGTGGGAAGGTTACCCACCCCACGGGCAACAATGCCTACTAGTTTGGTCAAAGGTCAAGGTCATGTGGTCAATAACACTACACAATAACACTTCATTTCGAACTACAATCGCGTTTTATTTACATTCGCTAGGTGGCGATACCAGTACTATAACGTTACCACCAGTCACCACGCTTCATTGTCATTCGCTACTCGCTAAGTGGCGATACTAACAAGAGCAATACGGCGTGGGTTCTCACTCTATGAGTACATTCTAGTTAATTTGAATATTGTTTTGAATGTGTTAGCACAAAATAATGGGAAACTAATGACACAGTATCTGTAGCACTGGTGGTCACATTATTCACATTCGTGGATAAGATTCACGGTATAAATGTGAGACTAATTTTTAGTATTAAGTGCACTTTTGTTTTTTTCTGAGTTATCTGACATTGGGCAACACCTGTTTAATTTTGTCATCTCAAGTATTTGTCAGTTTTATTCACAGCCTGCATTGTTAATTATACATGTAGTTGTGAATTAGTGAGTGTCAAATTTGGTACACTTTGGCACTGGCACACGTTATCATTTCAAACTGTGTTCATTTTTGCATATAACTTTGCAAGTGCCAGCACCCTTTATAACTGGACATGCATGTTCAAGCTGTAAAAACATTGTGTATCTGTTTGCAGTTTATCTGGAAAGAGTTCATCGCCCAGGCAACAAAGCTGTTCTAATTCACTGCATCGAACTGCCTGAGTTCACTAAAGCTCGTACGTTGATTTATAGTTAACTTAGTTCTACTTATGGGTCTATTTATCTTATCACTTTTCATGCTGCTTTCATAGTATATTTCCTAGCTGCTGCTGAATATCCGGATCTGCAGAGTTATTTGCCACCGCCGAATATTTGCAAAAAAAATTTGGCTGTAAATGCCTCGGCTGTCCGCCAAAAAAGTTCGTGTGCAGGTTTTTGATGTTGGCTATGTAGTAGTTGCTGACACAGACTTTTTAGAGTTGCCATGAGATGTCTGCAAGGTTGTTTATCACATACATGACTCTTCCGCGCTTGGCATGTAGTTTGCAGCTCATTAAAAGAAAACCACTGATTGTAAAACAGTTTGCAGAATCTACATCTATGTGGGTTTTTGGTTTTTGATGAAGGCAGTTGATGTCTGTGTGTCTGAATTATACTGCGAATAACTGAGTGCTTGACTTTCTGCCATCTTCATCATCTGTATTAGCTGTTTGCCTATATAGTGCATTGTTAGTTGTCTTCAGATATCATCTACATACTATAGCTGTTTATATTAAACAACAATAATTGTACACTGAGTTAATCAAACCCATGTAGTTTATCAGTATGGTTGTAGATGTCTGTGTGAAAATTTACGGGAATCAAACAGTTACTAGTGGTAATTGTTGCTGCTTATTGAAAATGTTGCTTGCTAGGTGATAGCAATGTTTCACCGAGTGTGCTGGCAAATCTATGGAAAGAGGAGGAGGCGCGTACGAAAACTCTGGAGGAAAAGATGAGAGTACTCTTAAAAGACAAGGAGGTTAGTCAGCCAACTGCACTTGTGATTCTAACTGGCTTTCAAAATATGATGTATTCAATAATAATAATAATAATAATAATAATAATAATAAAACTGACAATTTCTAGCATGTCGTAACATGGCACTAAAACCATTACAAGGCTTATGTCAATGTACAATACAATACAATAAAATACTTGTATAGCGCATACAGTCACAGAGTTTCTAGAGCGCTAATGTACTGCGAAATACAGTGATCAACTTATGATGCTTGTTATGTCAATGACAGTTAATACCGGCAAACAAATTAGTCTTAAATTGGATTTGAACGAACCGAGCAATTAAAGGTTCCTGGTGTCTGATAGCAGCTTGTTCCATGCTGATGGAGTGGACACAGCAAAGGATTTCATCAGAAGTTTGTTGAAGTTGAGATGACGATGTGGATGATCGCAGTCTGCTTCTGCCACTGACCGAAGAAACAAGCTGACAGATATTGTGGTGCAAGACCATGCAGAGCCTTGTAAACCAGCAGACAGAGTTTGTAATGTATTCGTTGTGGAACTGGCAGCCAGTGTAGTCGATCACATAGCACATGACTAATGTGGTCGAACTTGTTCAGTCCACAGATGAGTCGTCGTCGTATTTGATGAATGCACTCTGTTAAGTATGTCACAAGTTTGACAGTAATCATGGCTGCTGTGTTACTTTTTTCTGTGAGACAACTTGTGGGGAAAACGTGCATACGCATACATGAAGCATTTTTTTTGCATCTTATTGTGTTATATTGGTAAAGTGGATGTAGTTTAGGTTTAACTGAAAATATGATGTGATTGAGTCTCCCTGTGGTTATGTCAGTAGACCTATGAAACACCACAAAATGAGTGACTGTAGGCAGTTTAAGTGCTGTTAATGACAGAGATATGTAAAATTTTGTCAAAAATTAATTACTTGAAATTTTTAATCATGACTTATCAACAGTTAATCAGTTAGTTTAACTGTTGAAACTTTAATATTAGAGAACTGTCACTGATGTGAACTATGTCATGAAGGTTCCAGGAACATTGCGTACGGCAACAGGAAAGCCAGGCGAAGTGATCTGCCAGGTTGCTGACGAGACGTCCGCAGTAATGATCATCACGGGAACACGTACTCTCGGCAAAATGAAGCGCACGATTCTTGGCAGCGTTTCAGATTACCTCGTAAATCATGCCACATGCCCGGTAATGGTTGTTCGTGATCCCACCGAAATTGAACGCAAACGTCGTCCTTCAGCACCCGACGGATCCAAGGCCAAGCCACGACATGCATCCGGTGACTCCGTTGGTTCAATCGCGGCCAGTCTGCGCCACAGATTTGCATCCGGTGGAAAGAGCCGATCAGTGAGCGGAGACAAGGAGGATCCTTGCCACCGAGAAAGAAGAAAGGAGTCTTGTGTTCGGGCTGAGGCCGCAACGGCAGAAGAAGACGAAGATGCTGAAGCTCCACTTGCTCAGGCAAAATAAACCAGGACATGCTTAGAGTCGTTTGAACTGTACTTTGTGATGTTTCAGCAGCTGAAACAGAGAAGTTCAGAATTTGTCAGTTTCCACCAAGTATTTGCTACAATGCATCAGTTGATTGTATACTGTGAGCACTGCGTGCGATGCCGTAGGTAGGTCAGAGAATCATATTATAACACTTACGTTGATCAAGTGCAACAGCTTCTGGTTTTCTATGCATATCTGCATATTTCAGTGATGTACTACTACTGCACTTCTGAGAAACAGTGCACTGCACATGCTTCGGTGTTGTCGATAATCATGATAGTGTATTAGCACCATATAGTAATAGTTCCTAGTGAGTGGATTTGCTGTTGTCATATGCAGTGCACTTTGATTTCAATCATACAGTGTGTGTCGCAATGCTCTGGCACTGTTGTCTCGTTAATGGCTGCTAATGAGCTAAACAGAAAGAAAATGTTGTGAAAACATACTAAATGCACATGTGCACATTGACAACAAATTAGCATTAGTTGATGCTGCACTGCAGTCTATCAGTTTCACTTTATTTGTTCAGTACGTTCATGTATTTTTTGTAGAAAAACAATGTCCTGTTTTGTGGTTAATGAAGTTCACATCTATTGCTAATATTATTTTCCAAACAGCTGATGTCTCTTCCATGCATTTAGTGCATCTATTGACATGAAGCCGTTTTTTACTATTTTTCATTGTTAACTTCCGTTTACTATGTTTTGGTTGATTGTATGCTGTTAAGTTGTTGCTACAGAGATCTGTTTTGTGCATTACAGCAGTAGTATAGTCCTTCGTAGGTCATAAAAGTTCATCTTGCATCTTGGGTATATGTTTGTCTCTGATTGAAACTTGCTGATATTGATATTGGGAGCTTGGTTAGAAAAGAACACTGTGTAATAAGTAGATGATGGGCAAACTAGTGGTGCAAACTTGTGCAGCCTTCAATATGTTTTTGCACTTTGTGACCCTGTGACCTTTAACCTTTTAACTCCAAAATCATGCCACTTGTAGGCTATCACAAGATTATTCCCTGTGTACTAAGTTTGAAGACTTTGGGATCATTTGTTTTTGAGTTATTGTGAGGACAGACAAGACGTTTTACTTTACTCCCGCAACTGTCATCAGCATGAGTAATGATTCTACTTGCAATGATCACGGTGTCAAGAACAAGCTGAAATAAAGAGATTTGTTATGAAATTGTAGGAAATAATGTGCTTAGTTTTGACTACTAAAGCACAGTGCACACCACCCGATGAGACCAGATGTCAGGCAACATTCATGTCCTATATCATCTAGTCTTTTTCTTGGTGTGAAGGATATCAGACCCGCACAGAAAAAGATGTGAATGAAACCTAACCCAGTTAGCATCTGTTGGCTATCACACTACCCACACTGGCAATCACAACTAGCCACCTCTGGGTGAAATTGGTTAGCTAGCCAATCACAGCAGCTGTGTATGTATACTATAATGGTCATAATCTTGCATCATTTTGTACATCTTGTAAAATACGAATTGGGGTTTAGTAGTGGCTCAAAAAACAACTGCAAATTTCGACGAGCTTTTGGTCGACTAAAATTTGTGATTCTAATGATTGTTAGTACTAAAAGCATCGCATCAGCCAAGTTAGTTAATGATGGTATTTACCAAATGATCTTCCTGAAGGCAAGTGTATATAGAGAACAAGAAATACCGAAGCAGTGCGCATACTGATATTGATGTTGATATTTTGTGACTACTGAATTATTTTAACTTGACAAATTCAGTCGTTATTATATCATGGGCAAATGCAAAATCTTCCCGGACTCCCAGTAGATGTTTTGGACAATGCAGTTAAAGCATATGTAAACCTTTCGGCTTTATGTTAAGCCAAAGGTAATTGTTAGTGAAAGAATTGGACAAGAAATGCACAGTGCAAGTTTTCATATTTACTGATGCCAACAAATCCAAGTATGTCATGAAACATCCTTTTTTGAAATCTGTAAAACGAAAAATATTAAACACGATTATGTGACTTTGAACATAGGCAAGATATCATTCATTAGCTTGTAGGCTAACACTTTGGTGGTCTCTTTCATTGTCTTCTGTTTTTATGTTCTTGTTTATCTTTTAGCATTAACAGTATTTTTCCTATTCATATGTTGAAAAATCAACAAATGTGCTTTATTACTTTAGGTTAGCTTCGTGTAAGTGTGTCATTATTGCATATCCTTAGTTTTGTAATCTGAATGTTGCTGCAAGGCATATAGACCACTGTATATGTAAGTAAATGTCAGTATGAAGAGCATTTTACAATTTACATTTGTTTTGTTGCTACATCATGGTAAATGCTCGACAGATTTGTGTACTTCAACAGCAGGAGTTCAGTATTGTATTGCAGGAAATTGGCTGGTAAATATAAACTGAACGTTGTGGGGTAGATGAACAAAGATAAGCATGTATTTAGTGTGCAGCTGTAATGCATCTGATGCATGGCATTTGTTTATTGTACTGTATATATATAATATGTGCATCTTGAAGTAACTGCATTGTAGTACATGTATTGCACTAAGCTGGTCAGTAGTGAGAAATGTTGACTGGATGGATGTCCAGTCACTGCGGTTTCTTGTGGCATGTTGTTGCTTTTTGTTGGTTTTCAAAATTGGTTTGACTATTGTTTGACAGAGAAGTCTGTCGAACCTTCTTAATTCTTAACTGTGCGTTCTCTGTAAATTGTTAATTGGGGATGATAAACATGCACATGCCGTTGGCTACTTACTTACGTAAAACTGTGTTTTTTGTGATTTATTGATATTTTGCCATGTAGTGATAGTGCCTGCAAAATTAAACAGTGATACATGTATCATAGTATTAAATTTTTACTGTTTGAACTTAATGGCAGACTTGAGGAAGTTCTGGCTGCATTTTTAAGTCAATCACCAAATATTGTGACTTACAGGTAATCTATAATCAAAAACTGATGGTAGCCAGCAAGACATTTTCCACTGGGATGCAGAGTTCCAATATTTATGAAGGACCAACTCCATAGAAAAACGTACAACATGGACGGCAGAACGAGTCGAGAACATGTAGACTAGAATCGGTGGAATGCAGAAAGCACCATTTGTGGATTAAGATCGGTGCATGATCTAAAAACTTGCAATAGCAAAGTTGCAGACATACACTGTAGATCTAACCTTTACCACTTGAATTTTGCTGTATTATATATCTTTTTTCAGTCTGATTAGTCATTCTCATTACATGTGTTAGGTCGAGTTTTCCTCTGTATTTCTTATACTAGGCCTTCAACCAGGGTCTCGAGAGTTAAGGTCTTGGTCTTGATACTTACGGTCTCGGTCTTGAAGAGTCGGTCTCGAATATTATGTGGCCATTTATTTACTTCATATTATTTTTGATTGGAAAAACAACGATAATCACAAAACTGGTAGACTATTTCTACTTATTTTAGATAATAAATTTCTTATATAAATCTGTGAACATCCAGCAAAGAAGTCGTGCTCCTCACTCTTTGCATCCTATACAAGGAACACACCAACAGTTGTGCATACGGCACCTCTATGTTGTACGCTGTAGTCATGCCTTGAGTTGGCATCCATCAACAAATGCCACTGTAAAGACTATCCTTGGCAATGACCAGCTCAAGCCCTTCATGAGCGCCATGCACTGTGTTCCAGCAACCTCCACCTTATGCATCCCCACAGGGTATACATGAGTGACGGCGTACTGGTACTGACTGAGTGACTTTGCAAATAAAAACAAGAAACGACTCAAACTGATAAAAGAACTTCTCTGTAGACTGTAAAAGCCAAAAACTAGCAAACAAAACATTAACATAATCATTTGCCACAGGTTGTCTTTTTCTCCAAAATGTCTGTCAATTATGTCTCGATCTTGGTGTTGGTCCAGAATGTTTCAATTCAAGTGATGTTCAGTATAAACGTTCCACAAGCACCTGATTCATTAGTATTTTAGTGCTTTGTCATTTCATACAACAATAAATTTGAGAACCAGTTAGACTTTTACTAGTAATGTGCATGCTAACAACGACAAAATCTACTAAGGGCGTTGAGAAGTGTAAAAATAATTAACATGAAAACTGACTAGCAAAATTACCAACCACATTTACTGTTACAATATTCTTGGAACTGTACAAAAGAACACATAATAATATGTACCATAAAGCTCAACAAAGCAACGACCCTGTGATCATAAGGAGATTCTATTCTGACAGACCAGGACATGTGGTAACATAAGGGGCATGAGAAATCCAATCCAACTTGTGTACAGTAATTACCGTACGGGTACTGGGAACTGGAAAACTTGACAAGTATTACAACAGCAAATTGTAAAGTTTAGCTGTAGCTGCAAACTTATTGAAAATCATTACAGAAATGGCTACAGCGATAACTCAGTCAATTAAATGACAGCACACACATGCTGTTAGTCACTATGTAACACTGCTGTGATAAGCTTGCATGCAGTTGTTGCACACATATGGCAAAACTAGATGTGTTGATATGATACATTATTGGGCCGCTTGAGCGACATGAGGAAAGAGATCAGACATAGTTATTAGACCTGAATGAAAAATTACCAGAGTAGACCAAAGATTAAGTTTGGTTTTATCTTTGGTCTAAGACTGAAGACAAGACCAAAGTTAAAATGGAACGCTTGTTGTCACGGGAAAAATTTACAAATTCAATTTATGACCAAAGTTTGGTCTAAGAACTAAGTCTGATCTTTTTTCAAGTGATCTTCTATTGGTATAAAACAAGGCTAATCTACAAGGCCTGTAAAAGATACCCCTCCAGCTGTCCAGCAATCGTCAGACCAAGTCTAAACTGGAGTAACTCAGATAAATATGCCAATCAAACAAAAACCAAAAGTAATAGTAGTGAACATGAAGCTAATCTGTCATAATGGTAAAAGCTTATTAGATGTATCACATATGCCACCAACTGTATGACTGCATGATACACACCAATTGGCATATATTAACATATTATTACCAACTGCCAGAAGTTTCTGTATCCGGCAACAACAGCAAATACAGAATTATATAGATACTGAAATACCTGAATGGTATTATTATTGGCGCCCTTATAGTGACTCTGACATGTTACGGTGCCTTATAAATTGTTGTATTATTATTATTATTACCACCACACATAAAAGTTAGGCATATTCATAATACTTGCATATAAATGGTGTCAGTAGTTACAAATATGGACAGCATGAATGCATCTAAAAAGAATGATTCTGCACTTAGGGTAACAAAAAATCACAACAAAGAAAATAAACAAAAAATGCCATTTTGTTCGGATAATGATGCCGGTGAATTCATACACTTGTTAAAACATCACAGTTGAGGTAGAAGTAATCAACTAAGTTCACAATCACTTTAAACAGAATTCTACGATAATACTGGACACAAATGCCAAACAGCTGGAACGCAAACTGCAATGCATTAACACACTAACAGATGTTTAACATTGAATTAGCATCTATGGCATGTTTTCTTCAAGCACAAGTTGTTGCAATGAATGAATGTACATTGTGACACATCAGTGTAGCTGGACTGTACCAACACGCTGTCCTCTCTGTGCATGAATGCTGATACCCTGACTCTCCAGTGATACTGCACTACCTCGGTTACTTCCTATACACACAAATTCCCATCACATCAGGTTATGACAGAAAATTCTCCTGCATCACTTACAACCACCAGATATGGTATTCTGACAATCAGTGCTCTTGGCAACTCCATAGCAGAATTATGTCAACTTTCACAACAATTATTATGCTCCTGGCCTCCATAGGTCAGGGAATTATAAAACAGACAGACAAAAATTAAGACAGACACTACAGACAGGGTAGTGTCTGTCTGTCTGTCACAGCCCCCGACTTAACTTGAGAACAGAAAGGCCTAGAAAACCCAAAATTTGCAGGACGGAAGCCCATCAGACGGATAACCCATTAACCTATTTAGAGCTCAAAAGGTCAAGGTCACAAAGTGTAAAAGCATTGTTGCTAGCTGCTTCTATGCTGTGTAGACATATATATACACTGTGTCCGGGAAAAAAGTAAACCACTGGACAATGTGCAACAGAAATGTCAAATCTGAACGCATCTTAACAAAATTATGTGCACTTAATTATAAATATATTTGTGAAAGAATCACCAAATTTTGTTAGAAAATATTAATTGATTGCGGAGTTATTAATCTTCAAATATCGATGACA
>Ga0209145_1000227_pt1 | contig 11295 bp, 9 predicted proteins | sample WorMetfiPIANOSA2_FD_187396 | JGI IMG/M metagenome (GOLD analysis project Ga0209145, IMG submission 187396) | Marine gutless worms symbiont microbial communities from Max Planck institute for Marine Microbiology, Germany - Olavius filocauda... | ecosystem: Host-associated > Annelida > Digestive... | reverse complement strand
GGTTTAGTCTAAAACTCGTGTTTGACCGAAACCATCACGTAATAGATTTACTCTTAGAGTCAACTGAATCTGGTTAACGAAACTGTCTGGGCTTAACTACATTAAATCTCCCGTAATAATTCCCTACATTTGCCTAAGACTTATTTATTTGAATTGAATTATCTGTATGCTCATTGCTCATCAATTTCTGTCTTTACCAACAGTGAAGTTAACTCGCCTACGTCGTCAGACGCAGGCAGAAACGTAAGGCAATGTTAATAGAGATATAATATCTGATAATGAAAATAGGCAAATAAAATACTCGAAAACTAGGCCTATAATATCATTAGCGTAATATGACTAAGAAAAATGGAAAAAATCTAACATAAGTCACTCGCCGAACTCGTCAGATGCAGGCAGAAACTTAGAACAATGTTAATAGAAATAAAATGTCTGATAATGAAAATATGCAAATACTCAAAAACTAGGCCTATACTATGACTAATAAAAATGAAAAAAGTCATGACATCAGTCACTCGCCAACTCGTCAGAAACAATAGCAGGAATATACATACACAGTATGCGTGCTATCGGCTACACAACTACATGTTTATTTCCCGGCAACAAAGGCAAGGTTGTGTTTAATGAACAGGAGCTGCTCCGCTTTCTCCGGCAACAAGTGATTGCGCCGATCGCCGTATATCAGGCCGGCGGAACTGAACAAGCGCTCACTCGGTACCGATGTTGCTGGCACGCTGAGGTATCACTGCGCGACGGCCGCAACATCTGGGGACAATGCTGCATTGTCACGCCACCATGACGTCGCCAACTGTTGGCGCGGAATATTCGGCTGCAGCATGAACAGGCGAACCTGTTCACTGACGTCACCGGTTGGTGGCGCCTGTGCCGGCGATGACGGCTGGTCCGCGGACACACCTAGCAGCTTGTCCAACACATTATCAATGCCGATGTGTGGACTGTTATCTAGTCGCGGGCGTTTGGCGGCGGGACTGGCGACATCTCTGGTTTGCGCATTGCTGCTGTACTTCAGCAATCAGCATCGACAGCACCTGCTGCTGCTGCTCCGCGCTGAAAAGACGCATCCGGTACCGGGGATCCACCGCCGTAGCGACGACATAGAGTGGTTCGTCTAACATGCCACTGAACCGCTTCTTGATATCCTGAAGCAGGACCGACTTCATCGTCTGCACGCCTGCGTCGTTGTCGTGTCGCTCAAGCGTCACTTGCAGAGCCGTCACCACGGGAATTACGTCAGCTAGTGACGCGTCTGCGCTGCTGATCTGTTTCGTAACACTTTCAAACGGCTGGAGCAGTGCGACTAATTTCTCCAGCAAGCCCCACTGGTTCTTGGTCAGCAACGCGGGCAGGTCGTGGTCACTGGCGTAACTCACAATCGCTTTCTTCTGTTCCAGTATACGTTCGACCATGTAGTACGTCGAATTCCAGCGAGTAGTTACATCCTGGCACACACACAGACACGGACATTTCAGTTATGCAAATATATGTGCGTGCAGTTAAGATCTACATAACTACTGTAAAAAACTTATTTTTCGTGTGCACATAATTTCTTATACAGTAAATGTAATCATTGTAGGCCTACATACAGCGGAAGCAGCAATTGAATGTCAGGAATAAATGATTAAGCAAAATGTTTTTAGCTGCAAAAACCAAACCATTAAACACGTAACCAAGACGTAGGCTTAGCGCGTATATAACATAACTACTGTAAAAAAAAACTGATTTTTCGTGTGCACATAATTTCTTGTACAATACATTTGTAATCATTGTACTTTTCTCAGTATATTGCAGTCTTTCTTTATACCTGGAGTATGGCATGCGGAGTGACACCGGGAATGGTGCGTTGTATCTCCAGCAGCCGATCCTTCGCCAGTGTCGAGTGACTGAAGTGCGTCGCTATGCGACGACACACGCTGACTGCGTCGTCAACGGCACGTTGACTCTCAAGCCCTGCCTTGACTGACAGCTGGAGTGTATGCGCGAGGCAGCCTACTGATCGCACCCCAACTTCGTCCATTGCCTTGCACATATTTTTGGCGTTGTCACGAAGAACTACGTGAACCTGTTAAAAATATTACAGCGGTTTGTCATATGGATGACAAGAGGATTCAATTTGGTCAAACGCAACCCATCTATTCTGTCTTCAACCGTTTTATATACGAGCTATAGCAATACTGTTCGACGATAGGTTGAGCCATTTCGACACCATACCAGCGTGTGATGGACAGACAGACAAAGACGTCCAGACAGACTGCAGACGGCAGTGAAGACAGTTCGACAGACGGACGGACGGACAGACGTCCAGCCTATTGCTATAATGTGCGACAGTATTCTGAGAGACGCAAGTAAATAATATAAAATGTTAATTATATAGAACGTGAAGTGAATATTTATGAACTTTATACACCGCGCACATGCAATGTTACAGATAGACAAGATTAATAACCAAGTTGTAACACATTGGACAGTATTTAAAAAAATTAAATTTTCCGCACAGTCACAGTTATGTCTTAGTAGGAACTGTACACTTTTTTCGTATTTAAGCAACTAAACATTCGAGTGAGTTTTTAATTCGTGAGTAAAACTGATGAGACATAAACACAATACCCCAATGAGACGGACAGACTGACAGACAAACAGACGGACTCCTCACGCCAACAAAGAACGCGCATAAAAACAGCGTCTCGTGTTAAAAATTCTTACATCGTGTAATTGCTTAATCAGCAGATGTACACGTAAGCTACGTAATTGTTTTTTGGCAGTTATGGATAATAAACTATAAAGTGTACACGTACCTTTTCTTCAAGCGACCATGACGCCAACATCTCATCGAACTTGCTCTTGATGTTCACGGCCGTGTGTGATCCAGGCAAATGACTTGTCTGCAGAATCGCAGAGCGACGTATCCAGTCTGCGTCAATCCAGTGGCTCGTCAGGCTGATCAAGGACTCCGATGACATCGATGTCGTCCACGTGTCGGTAGTGAAGCTCACAAACGTGACGTCACGGATTACGTCAGTAACCTTCTCACGCAAAGACTTAAACAGATCCGGCACTGCTGTTTGGCGCAAGTATGTGTCGCTCGGCAGGCTGTATCGTGGTTCAGCCAACTGCATCACTCGACGGAATCCCTTGTTATCCACAACCGAGAACGGTTGGTCGTCGAGTGCAACCATCTCGGCGATGCCTCGGTGAAGTCGCAGCGATCGCGGGTCGTTGAACTCCCACGCCTTTGCACGGTCAAACGACGCCGCTATGTCTTGCTGCTTGCCTGGCGACTGCGACTTGTTGTCACTGCTTACTATCTTCTCGATGTTGATCAGCGGGTGCCGACGTGTCACATGCTTTTTCAACGTGGACGTCGACCACGACGACGAAGACTTCCCGCCGTGTGATACCGACTGGCCACAATGCTTACAAGTAGCATGCGATTGATCGCAAGGATTCACGTCGAAGTGCTCCCAAACCGAACTGCATTTAGTCGTCATATCTACTATATCGCGTGACTCGCGTCTACTTTACAAGAACTATAAATCGAACTGTCTCGTACAGAGAAAAGTACATGTCTGTGTAGCGGTGGCCGAAATACACCCTTATATATTGCCTATGGGCTAGGTGGCGATTGCAACTTCTCAGATCAAACACCCGCATTACCCGGTACATGAGTTTGACAGAGTCTGCTCAATAACTGTGAATTGGTTTTAAGTTATGTTAATGCTTGCCGAACGCCGACACGGTTGGTTTACGGCAGTGAGCATTGAGCAGAGTTCATAGACTGCTGAGTCGACTTCAGTGCGTACAGAGTACAGACTATAACTAATTAACTATAACTAGCAGGACGATGCACTTCAAAGGCGTGTTAAATAGCGGCTGTTTTCGAGGAGGCTATAGTGAGTTGACTTCACAAACTGTAGTTCTCAGCGAGTACGAGTATGCCCACACAACTTCAAATACGCCGGCAAAAATGCGGCACTTTATTCCGCATTACAACTGAAAAGATTGTAGTTGTATATTATGGTGGAAAAACCAATGAATGGTTTTTAAATTAGAAATTTGGTTTTTTTGGTTTTTGGTTTTTATGATTTTTTGGGTTTTTTAGGTTTAAGTCTAGAAAGTCAAAGACAGCCTTAAACACGACTAGGCTATATACAAAAAAATAACACTATATAAAAACAATAAAAAACAAAAAATCCGACCTTTTGAAGTTGTTTTTTTTAATATGCCGTAAAAACCAAAGCCTTAACGAACCATCTTCTCCACCGCTGGGTCTGACTGTACTGAGCGCTTGTAATTCAAGATTTTACTATGGATAATAAGGCCTGTGTATTTAATTAAGATTTGTGTAATAATAGGCAAAGAATTTTATAAGATTTTTCTTATACCTATCGGCTACAAATTTTTCACATAAACTTTGTAGGCCCATGTATCTATTGCTAAATGTACATGGGACTCGTCGAAAGTGTATTCTTTGATCAAGCCATAAGAACGGAAAATTAGTAATTGGCCATTGCATGCACACTCCTGCATAGGCCTACTCACACCAAAGCAAGTAACGCTACGCTACGTTACGTGAATCAGAAATTGGATTACCGGTAAATATGGCGGTTGTTTGTTTTGTTTTGCAACAACGGAGATGTAGCTTGCATTTTTTTTATAAATTACGTGTGTTCATTGCGGTTGCTACTTGCTATTCTGCCGTTTGTATTTGTTTGCATTGGGCTTTGTATACGATGTGTTGATTGTGGTTGAGAGTGAACTTTGTTTATACAATAATTTTAAAAACTTTTCCGTTGTACGTAACTTGTGAAAAAAACGTCGCGAACGGACCGGCGACGGTCCAAAAAAAGATCCGAGACCGGTTCGGTCAAGTGTTGGACCGGCCCGGTCCGGGACCAGGAACAGGACCGGTTTGAACTCTAATTTGTGCTGTTTACTCATTGCCGTTAACATGTGTAATATGATGCACTGCGCAGACACACACCCTCACACACAGATGGCCATCGCTCCAGTTCTTCCTTGACTCACCCTCTTCATGCATCCTCTGACACCATCCCACCATGTCCTTCTCAGACAGGAGAAGGGATGGCAGTGAAGGAAGAGGAGTGAAGGGAAAGTTATTCCATTAGGGACAATTGGTGCCGAGTTTTTAACACTGGATAGCGGATGCCCTTCCTGTCACTAAACAGTGCTAAAGACATTCACTGGACCTCATCGTATCTTCAAGACTTCAACCACCAACAGACTCCTGAGAAACGGACAATGCCCAGACTTCAATACCCTTATGTAATGTGATGTAGTGATAGTACATAATTTCATTGTGTATTTTTAGGTGCCTGAATCTGCCAAAGAGACGTGCAGAAACTGGTTCTTCAAGATTGCTTCCATCCGCGAACTACTTCCAAGGTTCTATGTCGAGACTGCCATCCTCCAATGTTACTCGTTCCTCACATCCAATGAATACAGCCAGGCACTTATCAGACTCACTGCGATGATCCGTGGTATTGGCGATCCTCTTGTCGCTGCCTACGCTCGATGCTATCTCTGCCGAGTTGGCGTTCTTGTTGCTCCGTCTGTCCGCGACCATCTGATGGTTTGTTTTGATGATCTTCTTCTGACCTTTACCACTCAGATCGGCACCGAGTTCGTGCAGACAGCGCTGGCAATTCAGCGGACCAGTATTCAACACTATCTGGTGCTGTATGCTCCTGCACTGGACTGGGTTCTCAGCTGTCTGGCGCACAATGCAAGTGAGTTACTGCTGGACACCATACTACAGCGGTGTTCGGATATGTCCACCGGAAATGTAGTCCTCCTCAACTCCATCATGGCGTCATTTCGTTCCAGCTTCATCGCCGCACGAGCTGTGGAATTGTCTCGTAAGATACGCGACATGGATGATGTTGGATTTCCTCGACACCTGCTCTATTGTAGTCTGGGAAACTGTGTTGCTGACGCTGATCCTCCTGAGGATCAGAAGCTCATCTTACTCAATGAGGTCAGTTATATTTGATAACCTACATTATTGGCAATGCAATATATTCTGTTGTTATTTTGTAAAGGCATAAGCCAAATTACCCAATGGCTAGTAGGTCCTCTCATGACCTACAGCACAAGGCAGTGGGTGCGTATTTCCCATTCTCATGGTCGAGCTTGCATCTAGGAGCACTCAATGATGTTGGTGGTAGACCACACCTCTCACCGTGCCTTCTGCCATTATCCTCTCTAACCACTTTTACATGGATTTTTTCATTTATTCACTCGAGTTGTTGTATGCCGCCAACCTGTTATTTTGACCTGTTCATTATTTGAAGTAATGTTTTGCTTTGACACTGTTGGATGTGTGACAGCAAATTTACTTTCACCATTCTCCGAAGATTTTGTTGTTTAGAACTTTGGGCGGACCTGGCCTAGCCATGGTAAAGGTAAAGGTGCCGTACTGCACTGAAGCAAAGGGGGAGTGCTCATCTCCCTTTCCTGAGCCATGGAGCATCAATGCCGTTTGTTCTGTAACAAATTACACTGCTTGGTGGCAGAGGCACATGTGTGTGAACAACTTGCTCGGAGTCGTTATATGAATGTGGAACGGCCTGGAGTCGAACTCGCGACCTCTTGATCGCAAGTCTAATGCCCTGACCATTACACACATTGTGAGCATAGAAAACTAGGAGATAAACATGGGTGTGTGCGAATTATCGGTGCAGACGATACGAAATGATTTATATATAATTATTTATATTATATATAATTTATATATAATATATAACCTTTATTGGATTTGGCAGGCAAGAAGGCTGGATTACAACAAACATTGAAACATACACAGGATGGGTTAACAGATAAGGAAAAAATGAAATTAAACATTAGTTAAAACAAACGGTAAAATGATATGTCAGCACATCAACTGTTAGTTTTGTGTGAATTAATGTTGCAGGTATGGAAAGTGATAACAAAGCTGCCGAACGCTGGTCAATACATCGGTTGTGTTGACTGCTGGATTGACTTCGTCCTCAAATGCTTCGGTCATCGCGAGTTGAACACTGTCCTTGCTGATATTATTAAGGTATGAGACCAGTACATGAAATGGCCAAAAATCTCTGTTGCTGCTGTTAAAAGGCAAGGGTATCCGGCCTGTAAAAATACCACTGCAAAAGAGTAAATGTGTATGCCTGGAAAATGGTCATTAAATTCTGAAGTGGGAGATGACATCAGCATGCTTACGGCCATTCCAGTTCTGAAGACGTTTTTTGGGCCCAATCGCTTTTGGTATTAGAGATGAGGTGCTACAGAAGAGTATTGTTAGTTCAATGGCAAGACCACAGAATGAATGTAGATATAGGACATGAAGTACAACACGAGGAAACTGTGATAGGACATTATACGCAAGAGGAAGCTCCAGCTGTTTGGCCATATATGCAGGATGCCAGACGATCGACTACTGACAGTGTTGTCAAAAGTAGATGACTTTGTTACTTTGTAGAAGTACAAGTATTTGCCTAAAATTCTACTTTGTAGAAAGTAGAAGTAGTTTCTACATAGTAGAAAGTTTATTAGAAAAAATCTACTTGAGTAAGTAGAAGTAGAAAGTAGATACCTGCATTCCAGCAACACATGTATTGCATATTATAATCGTGTTTAACGAATGACGTGACAGTGTCGCAATGTACTAGTCAGTACTCGTTTTTGAAATCGAAATCCACCGAAACCCGTGATTGGTCCAACTAAGTACCCTGCTAAACACATCTATAAACTGACGCTGTATAGAACTTACTCGCAAAACGTAAGAAGTGCGCACTTTTCTACTTTGGTAACGACATGTTTGCGAGCAAAAGTAACGAAGTAAAAAGTAGATATTTGCCGGAAAAAGTTACAAGTAGAAAGTAGTGTGTAAAAATCTACTTTGTAGAAAGTAGATACCAAAAAATCTACTCAAGTAGAGTAACAAAGTAGATTTACTCTGACTACTGTAGACACTGATGTCGGGAATGATAGAAGGCGAACGACAACAAAGATGATCTGATGGAGATGGATTGATGACATGACTAGTGGCTAACCCCTACCATACTTTTACCCTACTGCAGCTGGAGGGCTGGAAAGTCACTGTAGTAGATGTTGTGCGACTGTCGTTATTGCTATTGGGCTTTATGTAATTAGATGGTTGCAAAGGTGCTGAGGGCTTGTGCAACAAATAAGTACGTTAGCAGATTTCTAAGCAGTGCACTTTAATGTGACAAGGCGCCGTGGTCTCACAAGCCAAACAGAATGTCCTCATCAACCACCTAAACTGTCCGAGACTATTGCACAAGGTTAAGTGGCAATGTTTTCCAAACTAATGGATGGATGTGAGTGGTATTGACAGAGTATTTGGTGAAGCAATGCTTGTACACTTGTTCAGGCCCATTACATGGTTGTGTGTGTGTTTTTATGTTGTCAGCACATGCTGCCAGACCGCGCCTATGAAGACCATTATCCCCAGCTCCAGTCAGTTGTCTCCAAGATCCTTCAGAAACGCTCGAGCAACTTCGCCGACCTGTTCGCTCACGACAAGTTCATGCCATTCATCGATATGTTCCAGAAAGAGTCCGTCAAGGTTGTTTAGTTCCTGTTTAGCCAAGTTTTCATTTATTCCAGAGCACAGCTAAGGCTCTGATGAATCTAACCGAGCTAACTGGCATCTACAGAACACTGAAAGTTCATACGTTGTACCGGTATGTAAAAAGCATGTGGGACATGGTCAATGCCTGTTTGTTTTAATTTTGAAAAAGATGTATTTTTGAATAAAATAATAAATAAAATGCATCATTCAAATAAATGTTGAAGTAGTAATGTGAGTGGTAGTCATAATCGTAGTGATAGCAGTAGTAGTAGTAGCAGCAGAAATAGCAGTTACTCTTTAGTTCCTGCATATCAATCCTGAGAGAATCCTGGGATCTGAATGTTCACAATACTCAAAGGTCCGGAATGTGTTGAACTGTTGCAATAATCTTCTTAAAAACATGTTTCTAATGTCGAAAGTGAGAGCTGAACTCTCACAACCTTCCAGACTGATTGTTGCCTCTGATATAATTATATATAAACATATATGAATCACAGGTGGAGGTGTGCAAGAGGATAATGGAGGCATATGTACGTGAACGGTTTGAACCGACCTGTGACCCGGTCATCACCCATTCTGTAATGAGAGTCTGTCGTCTCATGCACGACTCCATCAATGCTCTTAGCGTCGACGACCAAGTCCGCGCCATCGGATCTCTCATATCCAATGGACTGATCCGAGCGGTGTCGTTTGGATCGGATCTGGAACAGCAGCTGGCGTTCCTGGTGGAGTGCCGTGCTGCGTTCTACAACATAGATCCAGTACTGAAGCATCTTGTTCATTCGGTGAACCATGTCGCCGCCCAGTTACATTGGACCGCTGCACAGTCTGGCAGTCGCAGCCGCAGGACGGCTTCCTTTGCTCGCGCCTGTGCTGCATACGCGTTCATCACCATTCCATCTCTCAACGGCGTCTTCCATCGTCTCTCACTCTACCTGGAGTCCGGCCAGGTAACACCATTTATTACAGAGCCTCGGTCATCAACTGACGTTTTATTGCAGTATTATTAGTTAACAGATTTTACAGATTAAACAGATTTTAACCAATGCAACTTGATTAATAGAAGAATATTTTATAGACAGCAAGGTCCATTGTGAGAAGCCAATCCCCTTTGTGTTGTTTTGAGCTGGCAAGGGTTAAACCCAATTAAGCTACCACACAATCCGCATCGGCCGGATGGCTGGCCTCATTATCGGTTGAGTAATAGAGTAGAGTAACTTTGTTAATGTGCACAACACAGTTACGACTTAGCCAAACCACCAGATTGATTAATGACATAATAATATTAAATCAGGGAGGCAAATTATGCACATGTATGTAACCGATACGTCTTTGAACCAATTTCGATTGAGAATTTGAGATCCTTGGCATCTTCAGTTCATTAACTCTCATCCTAGTAAACGATCTTGGCATAAGGCTTTCTGAAAGCTCTGGTTGGTTGCCGCCCACTGACTGCGCAGACTGAGTTTTGTACTAATCTTTACATTTTTGTCTCAATTATTAATGCCCTTGGATTATATTTACCGAAGGCGTAAAAATAATACAGTGTAATAATAATTACATTTTGATTATGTAGAGTGCCATATTGCATTGCTGGTAAAAAGGTAAAGATGCCGTTGCACTCCGAATGGAGCTTAGGTGGGGAGCTTACTGTAAAACACTTATTTTTCGCTGCATCTTAAGTTTGCGTTTTGGCTTATTACAGCATTTTGCTTAAGCATTTCTTCCTGACATTCGTTGCTGCTTCCACTGTGTGTGAAATGATTACATGTACTGTATATGAAAATGTGGAAGTGTAATGTTAACACTGTTGTTTTATTGTACTAGTATTTAGAATTGGCTAGTGATAAAAGTACTGAAATCAAAACACCATTCTTAGGACTAGAACCTTGTAATATTGACACGACATTACTGTTATTGTTTACATTTTACAACCAAGAAAATTTTGGTATTCTATGCCGATGAGATTTTAGTGATGGGCACAGTTTAAGTTTGCGGGTATAAAATTTGCGGGTATTTAATTTCGCGATTTAACTAGATTCGCGAAATTCGCAAAAATTAAGCACACACGAAAATTAAGTGTTTTACAGTATCATTGTACCCATAGGTGGATATACCACTGAGTCTATGACGCATGGCCAGTGTGACACAAGAACTAGGTTACCTTCCCAGCCAATGGCTGGTACCAATTTATACTGCTTGGTGAACAGAGGCACATTGTGTGTGAACAACTTGCCCAGAGTTGTTACATGAATTAGAAAGGCCGGGACTCAAACCTGTGACCTTTCAGTTGCAAGTCAGATGCCCTAACCACTACACCACCATGCCACGTTATTGCTGGTGAAAGAGTAATAATTTTATTTCCACTCAACTGATTAAGCTCTGTATCCACTGTTCTGCCCTGGTCACTATCCTGGACCAGATTTGGTCAGGACTTTTTTGGGTCATAGTATCTGCGAGCAGGATAGAGTAATGGAGTCAGGGCTTTAACTGTTATTTCTGTTGAAAGTTAACTGTTGAAAATTTTAGAAGTCATTTTTGTTATCCGTGCAATTGTCTGTACAGGTAGCGATGATGAACCAGTGTCTTTCACAAGCTGATGCATTCTTCCGTGCCGCAATCGCCCTCATCCCAAGCGTTCCGCGATTCCTCGACATGGAAGGAAAAATTCGATCCACTGAGCC
>Ga0209145_1000226_pt1 | contig 11296 bp, 5 predicted proteins | sample WorMetfiPIANOSA2_FD_187396 | JGI IMG/M metagenome (GOLD analysis project Ga0209145, IMG submission 187396) | Marine gutless worms symbiont microbial communities from Max Planck institute for Marine Microbiology, Germany - Olavius filocauda... | ecosystem: Host-associated > Annelida > Digestive... | reverse complement strand
TGCAGGGGCACTTTACATAGTCAATAAAATGTGTGTCGACGTAGTATTTAGTATTTTCCCATGCGGTACAAAGGACACCTATTCACAGCTAAGTCGTCACTGGTCTGTAACTGGACACTCATCGATTAATCCGTCCCGCACTTTTAGGATCGATCCGAGCGAAAAGGTCGGTTAACTGGTTAACCGTTAACAAGCCTAGGGTTAACGGAATTACAGCACACAGTCGTCATTAATTGTGCCAGTTTTGGTCTGAGTGGCTAACTACAAAGCTTTAATCTCAGTCTGCTCGGCAAGTGAAAATTGCCAAGCAGTTAAATTGCTCAGTATGTGCTTTTAAGTTGACTCGTGTCGAGTTGTGTCGAGTTGACCGTATGTCGACTTGACTTGTGTCGAGTTGACTTTTTCATAAACGAGTCAACTTGACACACCGTGTGTCGAGTTGACTGCAACCGCATTATGACAGGAAAATCGCCTGTCATTCACATAGGATTAGGTTGGGCTGAATGTTATCTTTAGGTTTTCTTTGCTGACGACTTTATTCTTGGACTATGTTACAACACTAAGATAGGTAATCCAGTTGATGAGATAAATTTAATTTTCAAAAGACCTTTGAACTTGAACTTCGAGTTTCTATATTTTCTTTGATAAAGTGCATGCAAGGTTAACATAGAAACTCAGAGCTCACAGTGTGTTTGGCAAGTTTGCCAGTCAACTCGTCACACTGTCAACTCATCACACAGATTATTCTTTGAGGAGTTGATTGTGTATTTTTCATCGCATGGCAGGTTGACTTTGCACGTTCTGTTGTGGTTTGTGTATCGTGCTATATGCCAGACATCAGCGGCCCATGTGAGGACGTTACAGTTTACATTGGTTTTGACTTATTTCGACTTAAAAAGCTGCATAAGTGGAATTTTAACGACATAGTGCAGTGCTTAACATGATTTCAAAGCAGTAAACATGTTATTATCAGTAAGTGATCACAATCATTGAAGTAAGTTGTAAACGACAGCAGGATAACTTGTACATATGTACCGACATCAGGTTGAGCTTATCTCGAAATTTGTACGGTAATAAATGTGTAGAATGTAGATATAGCTGACGTTGAGAAACACTGAAAATATTTTACACTTTCTGTGATTCTTACAACAAGGCAGAAGTGTGAAATGATTGTACTGCACAATAGTCTATAATTGTCTCTGATTTCCGTTAACGTAGAGTGAGACAGACAAGGTAGCACTAACAGCACTCAATAGTGTTGCTGAAACAGTTGTTAGAATTATGTAGTGCATTAGCGACAGCAAATTGACTGTGTGTCGTTAATTATGTAAAAAATTAGGTTGAGGTCTTTAAGATCTTCAGTTCTGATTACATTAATAGTGATGCACTTTTCCCTAGATCTCAATTCTCAGTCTAACTTAATGAGGATATTCACTTGAGTTTGGCCGATTCGGGTATAATGGCCGATGTACGATGTTCTGATTTTTTAGACAGAAAAAATCCGATGTCCGATTCCAATACCAATCTTCTGTCTGCACAGTGTCCTCCACAACCATCGCTGGTGATGTGCACAGTAGTTTGTCGTTGGCAGCAACTAAATTAAAATGCTATTTTGACAGAAACAATAATGCTTTGATGTGATATTGAATGACTGGAACTTGTTGTGTGTTTTGTGTGTCATTGTACAGTTCACTGTCGCGATGCCGCTAATAAAGCGGTCCGTTGAACCGATACATATCAGCCGCGTAGTCGTCGAGAGAGGCATCACCAACGAGTTAGAATGTGTAAGCAACACGACGTTGGCAAACATGATTCGGCAGCTGAGCTGTCTGAGTGCACATGCCGAGGATCTTTTCACTGAGTTGTATCATGAAACCTGTCACTGTTTCTCGCGGATGGCACAGTTGGACGAACGTGTCGGCCGGCTAAAGATAAAGATCACTCAGCTGAATCACACTGTCGAAGAAGGTAATTTCATAGTCTTTGCATGTGCTTGATGTTAATGTTTATGTCAAAGATAAAAAAAGTTTTATTGTGCCCAGTCATGCAATACAAGGCTGACTGTGCATTACGATAGTCAGCAGTATAAACGGGTATGAGTTATACAGTAAAATAAATGTGACTTGAGAGCTCGTCTAATACTCAATGTTGCGGACTGCTGGAGGAAGACTGGTCCATATATTGGGACCACAAGCTGAGTTGCGAAAAGTTTCAGGCAATACCGTGTGCAATCTTTTGACACAGGTTCCAGGAGAACTATTCTCAAAAGTTCCTGAATCACACTTAGCGTTCAGATTTTCTTAAGAAAATCTGATGACAAACTCAGGACAGTTCTAATTCACAAAAGTTACTGGTATTAGAATAACTAATGTTAGTAAAGCTGCTATAATTGTCTTAGGCAAGACTTGGGGAAACACTTAAAGCTATTTTTAGGAAGTTCTGTGAATCAGGATCTGATATCAGTTCTGTGTAACCTGTTAGTGCAGTATTTTCTTCTGTGTGCACTCTTTTGTGTTCTATTGTGAATTTTTATTTTTTAATATATATATTAATATTTATTTTTTTATAGTTAGACTACATTGATTACTCATGCTGATGACAATCTCGTCAGTAAGGCTTTTGTGTGTGATTCTGTCTGTCTGTCTGCATGATAAAACCAAAGTGACTGAGACTAAAGTCACCAAACTCCGCATGGTGATAGCTCATCACAATACCTTGCCCATCCATTAATATTAGATCAAAGTCAAAGTCACAGGGTCACATAGTGCAAAAACAAATTCAAGGCGATAGAACCAAAACGGCTGAAACTACAGTCACCAAACTTACCACAGGATAGTCAACCATGAGTCCTTACTTCTCACGTCTGATTAATATTAGGTCAGTAGGTCATACTCAAAGGTCAAGGTCACAAAGTGCAAAAACATATTAAAGGCGAATGCGATCGAGTGGCCGGCGTGAGTTATGCCCAGCCTCCAGTTTATCTTGTGGTACTAAGGTATTAGGTAACCCTTTCATCCTTTGGTGCTGGTGGTTGGGCAACAACGTCATCTGTCCTGTACAAAATTCTGTTACCAACATTCCCGAAGATTCTTCTCTGGGATTTTGGCCTAACATGGAGTAGCCTAAGTCGGAAAAAGTAAGCTGGTAAAACAAACGCTGAAAGTAATCATGGATATGCTGGATAGATTTTGTATATTAACAAAACTGATGATAAGTTTTATTGGCAGTTAATTTCTCTGTTATTCATTTTTTTCGATATCTTTATGCAAAACACGTACCAACAGTGAAAATTAAATGATGTTGTTTCGGCCGAACTAAAATAAAGTGAAGATTTATCATTTATGGCTGAAACAAAAAATAAAATAACAAATGTGCAGTAACTGTGAAAGTTTATATTGAAATCTGAAGGGCCTATAATAAATATAAATGCTAGATAGCATTTTGTTGAAGAAATGGTATTATATGTCACCAAAGTGTTGGAAAGGCTGCAATATAAAGGCTTTATACCGTGCAGTGATTTATCAGTTCTGTTGGATGCTTGGCAGAATTTGTTTATATGAAACTTTTTTACATGTTAAATATTTATGCTAGTACTTTATTCACCAACTTGAAATGTTTAGATGTCTATATTATATTGTATATTGTAAACTTTCAATATAATATGCCATTATGTACAGCGTGTATTTCGGCCTTGCTGTCATACTACAACATAAAAGATTTTTGTAGACCTGTCAGACATAGACACAGACAGATAGGTCTATATCAAGGCTGTGTGAGTTGATGCTTAATTGCTTTGCCCCAATGCCTATCCTGTAATCACCCCTCACTCACTCATTGTCACAGCCGCCGTACGTAGGCAGGCAGCCGTCACGCTATGGTGCACACGTTTTGTGGAATAGACGGGATGAGGGCTGAGTAAGTTATGGTCAGATTGCCGTCACGTCAGGGTCACGGTGTGAGAAACTGAAGTTGAGGGGGTTAGGCACAGTTGTACCACTAGTGCAGTATTGACGACAGATGCAGTTTGTATTTTCTGAAAAAATATATATTGTTATATGTGTTTATTCATCACAAGCACATTATTATGCACTCCTCTAGTTTCAAAGTCTGTTTGGGTAAAAAAAAGTGCATTGTGTGTGAGGTTTTGTGTCAACTCAACTGTTGATAATAGAGTTTCATGAAGAATTTCAAAATTTACTCAGTGGCAAGTATGTCATTATTGGAAATGATTGTTGCAAATTGAGAACCATTTTTAGCCTCATTCTAACACACTTAATAGCTGTCAGAGAGCATCACAGTGATTACTATTATTATTATTACTATTATTGTGAAGAGTATTTCAAAAGCACAATAGAGCAAATAGTCTCAAAGTGCTGTGGCCTAACTCCCTAAACAAAACTGAGTTTAACTGTTGTCTAGATTGTCCATAGCTGATGTTCTCCCTTCTTAGGCACCCAGATGCATGGTCTGGCAGTGCTAAAACTTTTGTCACGGAAAGTATTATGCTTGTGGAATGCGGGGAATTATGCACAGCCCGTCAGATGCTGACTGGAGCTGGATAGTGGAAGATTAGTGGTAGCAAAAATATTATATTAAAGCGTGCAACATAGCTTAATTACTTACTGTGATGAATATCTGTATAAAGTCAGTTTTATGTCAGTCAGTTAATAAACATATACTTTAGATTGTGAGACAAAATTGTGCGGAGTTGCTCGAAGGTCTGCACATCATGGAGTGGCAAAACGTCGTGGTCAGTTGTGATTGCAGTGACATGATGTCGGTTTTGCCATGTGTGTGGTTTGAGTTCTGACTCACAGTGATTCTTAGTGGCATGGTGTGTGAAACTGGTGTGTGGTTTGAGTTCTGACTCACAGTGATTCTTAGTGGTGTGGTGTGTGAAACTGGTGTGTGGTTTGAGTTCTAACTCACAGTGATTCTTAGTGTTGTCGTGTGTGAAACTGGTGTGTGGTTTGAGTTCAGACTCACAGTGATTCTTAGTGGTGTGGTGTGTGAAACTGGTGTGTGGTTTGAGTTCTAACTCACAGTGATTCTTAGTGGTGTGGTGTGTGAAACTGGTGTGTGGTTTGAGTTCTGACTCAATTCTTAGTGGTGTGTTCTGTGAAACTGGCGTGTGGTTTGAGTTCAGACTCACAGTGATTCTTAGTGGTGTGCTCTGTTTCTTACGTGTAGTTTGAGCTTTGCTAGATAGATTTTATTTATATGTCTGTCGCTGTCCATCTGATACCATTGTGAATTCAAGGTCTTTTGAAAGTCGTTGCAGTCACTTAAGCTCTTAATTTATAAATAAATTCAAATATCTTGGATATGGTGTAAGAGAGAAGCATATTTATTGCAAACTACCAGTAGGAAGTTGTATAATCTCTTAATTGGGACTGTTATTGATGACCCTCGGTTACCTGTAAAGATCATTCTGATTTCTGATGTTTCTACGTTAATATTTGACAAAAAAATGACAGCATATACACAGTATATAAAACTAGCCACTAAATCAATTCAGATGGAACCTTTGGGATTTGAAGGTCATTCAAGGTCAAGACGGAAGCGAGGTGAAATATTAACCTGAAATATATAGGACAATGTATACATTACTAGTGTGATATTTGGCAAACTTTGTTTGGCTTTTTTATACTGTTCAAAGAACAAGCTGAAATTCATCCGTAGATGACATTAGTTGAGTACAGTAGGCCACTAAAATTATCCATCTGCTCTGCTGCATGTTGTACTCCAGCCTTGTTTCAGCAGCATATATATATATATATATATATTGTTAATATGTGGTCAGTGGTTATTGTCAATTGGCTGACTGAGACTAGAGTGACTGACTGCAGCCAGTCATTGTCCACTTAACTGCCTGCCTGGCTGCCTGACAGTGTGGCTATCAATCATGTGCCATTATCATGATTGACTGACATCAGTGCCTTCTGTATGTGTGTAATTATGCTGACTGTGGGTTTGCTGGCACCGTGAACTGAGTGCACTGGCTTGGCCTCACTGCTGCGCTCATGATACAACTCTGCCATGTTCTGCCTGTTTTCAGCTGATTATTTATGTGGCAACTAACAGTCTTCGTTGGTTTTAGTCGGGCATCAGGATAGGCGTCCAACATGTAAACATAGCATTCCAGCAATCTCCAACAGCAATATTTATTTGCCATAGCTGGCTGGATACCAGAGGGGTGTCAGCCCATCAAAGCTGGTACCAAAAAGAAATACAAAATTAATACAATGTATAATATAAATGTCAGGAATACAGAACACAATAGCAGTGTTTCATTGAGACCTGCAACAACTGCTGGCTAACACACGTAAACCTAGTAGATGGCTGTTAACAAAAATGGTTGGGTGCTGTTGCAATTGTACAGTAGCACTATTTTCGCTAGGTTTCAGCACTGATTTTAGTGATGAGCCTAATTTCAATAGTGTGTACCAGTGCAAAGTAAAACATATTCCTTGGCAGCGGTTTGAACTCCTTGAGTGCTTACTAGTTTGTGTGTCATTTCATTTTCGTTGATTTAATCATCAATGTTAGATGGGAGTCCCATTAGAGCAGAAATGTTGAAGTTGTTTGATTAGATTAACAGTGCTGACAGTGGATATAACGGTATTCATCCTTTTGTGTTGATTTCACTGTTTCATTTCAATAATATTGAAGATTTAAGCACACCTGTGGTTAAAATATAAAGTCTAGAAGTTAAGATCTTTGCAGCCAGAGTTATCGTTAGTGACATCAACTGGTACACAGTCCGAACCTTTGTGCGGTTTATATTTTACTATTTTACACAGAATATTTTTGTTTGTGGCAGGTAGGAAACTGCTTAAGTAGTAATGTAATTCTTGGTAAACTGATCAGATAACATTTTTGCAGAACAGCAAAAGATGTAAACTTGACTACTGTTATATAATTAGATTAATTATCCCCGCCGCCCGCCAGTGGGCGAGGCGGGGGATATATTCTGATCAGTTCCATACGTCCATATGTATATGTGTGTGTGTATATGTAACAACTTTGCAGTGCTGCTGCGGGAGATCCGTGCTGTTCAAGCACTCTTGATAAAGTTAAAGTCGTGTGTTTATGTTCTTCCCCTAACCTCTATTTGGCCTCATCTGAATAGTGATATTGGTCTGGAGGAAGGGGAATATTAACAGAACTGTCTCTGTGGTGCTATAGTATTGTGTAGCATTTCAGCAATGCACATGACACCGTCATAATGAGCAGTTCTTTCAGGTTGGTCTACTGGATCGGGCTTTGATCTCATTGGGCCTAGCTCTCAGTCCTCCAGGCACCTCTGACACTGTTGGCTGGGTCATCTGACCCTTAAAAATCGTCCCCGATATGACCTATAATGTGTTTGGTGAGACTTTAAACCCTACTCTACTTCCTACTGCTGTTCAAGCGCTCTTGTAAAAGTCGTGTGTTTATGTTTGTGTGCGTTTAGTGTCGCTGCAAGACATAAACATGTGCAAGCCGTTCAAAAGTTCTGCGAGTAAAGACCAACAGATCGTGACGGTCGACACGCGCCCTCTCGCAGTCAATTTGACGTACCAGCAGTGCGACTCTGCACCAGAGCTGCAAAAACTCGACGTCTTCCGGTGAGACAGTACACACCTCTGTACGTATGTTTCGTGTTAAACGGCGACGTCACTGGTTGATATCAAAATCATCATTCAGTCACCAGTGCGTAGGTCGTATTCGTGATACATGTAGCCAGTTGACGTGAAAGTCACGCTCACCCCATACACACGGAGGCACCGTTTGACCTACCCTAACCCCTGCTGAAACTTTGCATCTACACGAGTCATGCCAAAACAAGCACAAATCTGAAGTTTGAAAAACGACGATGTCACCTTTTGATATCCACGTCGCCAGTTCGTCAGTCGTATTCGTGATACTGTACATGCAGCCAGTTGAAACGAAACTTACACAGAGAGAGAGAGACACACACACACTGCTTTAATGGCCATCCTTCTAGATGAACCTGGGTTAGCCAGTTGCCCCCTCCATCTCCATTTGTTCTGGACCTGTGCATCCTGTCTAGACAGAATAGAACATTTCACATGCTCTTCGATACAGTTCCGCTATGTCCTTCTCAGACAGAAAAAGGGATGGCGGGGAGTGGAGATGAATGGAGGGAAAGTGAGGGGGTAATTGGTGCAGAGATTTTATGGCTGAATGCCCTTCCTGTTGCCAACCAGTACTAAAACATTCACTGTTCCATCCTTTCTTGAACCACCAACAACTCTTGAGGGAAGGGATGCCTGTCCCTTTTATGTCGGCTCTCCGACTCATTTCTCCGACATCAGTACCCAACCCGTATATGTTTTTTTGCACATCTGCTATTAATTGATTGCACAGTTACCACTGTCACCCAGTACAGTATGCAGTGCTGACTGACATGTGACTAGCAGTCAAACTGTATTGTAAAATTATGTCTGTCAGAGCAGTTTGCTGTGTGTTATGTTATACTTTATGTCAAGTGTCAAACGCCAGTAATTTTTTGTGGAGTTGAAAACTATTTTGTGGACTGTACGTGGCCATGTCACTTACCGCTATGTCCTTTGATCACTTTGAGTCAGCCAGATTTTAAGTAAGTATTTGAGTAAGTAAGTAAATTTATTGATTCCACTGAGACATAAGAATGGCATGTAGTTGTTTTTGTTCGTTATTAAATGAATAACGTGTGAGATTTCGATCAGTTGGTAACTTGGTATCACTTGCAGAATATCAGTAATGTTATAACTAGACTTAAGCCTAACTTTGTCAGTAGTCCTACCTCTTTCCTCGCTTACAGTAACATTATTCCACTTAGTAAGTTAGTATACATATCCTGTTCAAGTGTTCATTCACTGCTAGGGAAGAAACGGCGAGTTCTGTATAACAGTAGGCCCTGTTACCAGGACTGCTTGCATACTGGCCTAGTCGGTTAAATATGCAATTCTGAATAATTTGATTTGTAATTGGATTCTGTAACGTATGTCTTCATTCTAGCGTTGATAGCTGCACGGAGAAATTTTCATGCTGCAACAGTGCTTATTTGCGGTTGGTTTAGTGAGGATGGCAAGGACAGCTTGAAGTTCTACACCGACCCTGGACACTTCTTTGAACAGTGGTTCGAGCAGTTGATGGCGAAAGACATGGAACTGCAGTCGAAGAAGCAGAGACAGCGAACCAGGAAACCAGTCAGTACAGAATACAGATGTTTTGTTTCTGTGCATGCATTCTGTGGCACTTTGGCTTAGCTACGTTGTGCACATCAACGAAGTTACTCTACGTCGTGCCGGGTTTGTACTTGGATGGGTGACCATTTGCGGGTATACCGTCTTCGTATTTAACCAGCCACTCAGGCCTACTCAGCCTGGCCATCCCTCCATGGGTAGGCACAATGAGTACTGGCGATGGTCTCGGCCACTGCTAGGGAAGAAACGGCGAGTTCTGCATAACAGTAGGCCCTGTTACCATGACTGCTTGCATACTGGCCTAGTTGGTTAAATGTGCTAGCTGTTATGGGGCCGGCTGGCGTGTCGTATGCTAGCTTAATTGGGTTTAACTCCATTCGCAACAGAACTCGATAAACTGACCCCGACCACAGCCTGGCTGACCGATCTGTCATTTTAAGCGTCAGTAATCATAACGTTGCACTTAAGAACAGCCGTACTTTGCTGGCTTCTTTTAGAACTGAGATGGTCTGTCATGGTTGCAGACATCAGTGGCTAGATGATCTCCTGTTACCATGAGGAACCAATTGCTTGTATCTCCGATTCTCCGTGGACTCTTTAACTGCACTGTTGCTCTACTCATAGGATTGTATTATGTAGTAATGTTCATTGATATCCTCTTCAAGGATTTTCCATATTGCTGGCATGTGATTACAATCATGTGCTTTCTGCTTAGAAAAGGAGTAATATAATAAAAATAATAATAATAACAACCCCTGAGGACGACTTCTAGCCATTCCAGCATTGCTTTTGCTTTTAGCATTGCTTTTAGCCCTCGGATCTTTACTACCGAGGGTAAAAATAAAAATAATAATAATAATAATAACACATTTGAGGTCCAAAGATACCGAGGCGCAAAAGATACAGATAATCAGATAATATCCTGTTACCAAATTCATATATTCTAATTGTGTTGTGTTGCGTGTGGCAAACGCAGCGACAACAGAATAAGCCGGGCACGATCAGAGCGCCGAAGAGCCACACTGAGGAGTTGAGTGCCATGCGACATGGACCTGAGTTGCATGATGCCCTGAGGAAGTGCCAGTCATCGGGAAACAAACCTCCAGCCACGGCAGGCACTGGAAACTATTTGAGTGCCGGGGAAGTTCACAAGCCGGTGGCACGACAGACGTATTCTGCTGACACACCGCAGTACACCGGCCCGGTCGCCTTAAACAACGGTACGGCAGTTACAACAGCTAAAGAACCAGAACAAATGCAGCAGCCACACGGTCTGCAACAACAGAACGTGATTTCAGACAGCGGATACTGGTCGCCAAAGAACTACAACAACTCCGACTACCATGTCCCGACTACGAGGCTGACTGACTTGCAGCGAACTATCAGCAGTGCCAGGCCGATGGTACCTCCTCCCGCTCCGCCTCCATCTACCATTAACTCAGCGTCCAATAGAGACAGACTGGTGCATAACTCTGGGTATCCAGCGGTACATCAGCCATCTCGTGTGTCATCCGGGCAGATGATGGCCGACCGAGATAGCTTACCACCACCTCCGCCTGCTCCGTTAACCATGCCGGAACCTCAGGAGTCCATAGTTGATGATGATTACTCCTTATCTGCAGCTGTGCATGATTCTCTTGCTCACAGTGTCGAGTACGATCTACCACCACCGCCGATGCCGCCACCATTTGATGATTTGCCTCCTGAACCTCCATCTCCAGTTCCGCCTGCGGTACTCAACTCTTCCGAGTCGTATCTTCCGCAGGTCGATATGGCGGAAAGTCCACTCCCACTTCCGCCAGAGGATGACAACTTCAACATGATGGTTGTACCGCCGCCGCCGCCACCACTTGTTGAGTTCGAACAGATTACGGCGAAGTTTGACGGTGAAGTCGGCAATGGTAAGTACTTCGATGTTGATGTCTCTTCTTTGAGAAATTTGTTTGAAAGTCTCAATAATAAAAACATCATTGATTTTATTTTTTTAAATCTCGTTTTTACAACTTACTCTAATGTTTGTTATCCACTTTTTATTGTAGCTCAATAGCCTTGATTTTAGCTCATATTTTTATATTCTTTCTTGTTATTGATTAATTCTATTC
>Ga0209145_1000225_pt1 | contig 11324 bp, 5 predicted proteins | sample WorMetfiPIANOSA2_FD_187396 | JGI IMG/M metagenome (GOLD analysis project Ga0209145, IMG submission 187396) | Marine gutless worms symbiont microbial communities from Max Planck institute for Marine Microbiology, Germany - Olavius filocauda... | ecosystem: Host-associated > Annelida > Digestive... | reverse complement strand
GGCGATGACAGAGAGGGGCACTTTCTTTTTCAGCGGCTATCCATGGCTCTGCAGCGCTAAAACGCAATTTTGCTGCACGAAAGTTTCGAAGGAGTCGACGATCCGGACCTCTAGCTCTTCCAGATTTTTCGTTTCAATTTCTTCACTTTTTAACCCTCGGGATCTTTACTACCGAGGGTAAAAAAATAAAAACAATAAATCTTTACTACCGAGGGTAAAAAATAAAAAAAAATTATAATAATAATAATAATATACACATTTCTGTATTGCAATGGATTGCAACTTCAGAGGCTGCTGCAGGACAGTTCATGTCATCAACAGTACCGTTTGATAACTTTTGATAAATAACAGAAAGAAAGGTGTAATCAAACGGAGGGGGTGACAGCAACTAACTTGCCAGGTTTACATTAGAATGTGTCAGTGTCGTAGCAACAAATTTCAACAAACGTGCAACTTACCAAGTGTCCTTGACCTTGAGAGAAGACGACTCGCGTCGGCAATAAACTTGTCGACAACGCCGAGACATTTGTCCCACAGCGAGACCGGGACGTCGATGATGTTGACGATGTGGCAGAACGCCATCAGAGGACTGTGTAAGAACAACGTGAATATGTTGCCTTTCTGATGTTGATCTGACACACCAACGACAATGGAATACTTGCAAAACATGTGGTTGACATTATTGATTTCAGTGAAAAGAAAATACAAAAGATATACATGTATAACTAAACTGACTGAAATAGTAAGTGCATGAAGTGTTTAGCTTGGAGTGTGGCACTGTACACAGCCAGGACAGGGATGCTGATGCAAGCAGGCAGACAAAGATGAGAAGCTTTTGAAATGTGGATATGGAGAAAATTGGAAAGGACCAGCTGGACGGAAAGTTAGTAACAAGGATGTTCTGAAGAAAATAAATGAATACTGTATGACAACTGCAACATCATTTGATGGGCCACGATTGCCTACCACACAAAAAAAGAAAGAATGAAGGGTAAGCCAACAACAACAACAAAAAGATTACAGATGCTACATGATCTGCCAAAAGGTGTTGGCTGTGCTGCAGTCAAACGAGCAGCTGAAGAAAGGAAGGGATGGACATACAGTGCAATGATGTCAGAAGCTGCTCTACAGTAGTAGACTATAGAAGAACAAAGCTGCACAAATACACATTCCATAAACTATGTAAAATGCAAACATGCAACAAAGCAAAGGCTAATAAGTCCAACATTCAACAAATCACATATTAAGTTCAAGTAACCAAGAACAGTGGGCAAACCTTGCAACGATACTGGAATCTCTTCAGGTGACAGGAGACATACAAGAGGTTGTCCAAACAGGTTTGGCCAGTGCTTTAACATCCACATATACACATAAGTATCATTGCTAACATTATTTCAGCTGAACACAGTGTTTACAAGCAGACTTCTACTATCACTGTACATGTGGCAGATGATAAACAACAAAGCCACGCACCCAGCAAATCTGATTCAGGCTCTCCTATGACATCATGCAGCTTCTCTGAATTTCAGATGAAACAGATAAAATACTAGACCTTTGATCCAATTTGACTAATTTTCCTACGACAATTAATCAACTAACGCCACAATAGACTGATTAAAACATTAACTGATCAGTCAAATATTCACCGACAAAATCTACAGGCGATTAACTAATTTATGTGCATAAAACCACCACAACAGGGTAATTACAAACATGTTTGTCAGCTGAACGCACCGCAAGTCTGCCAGATCAAATACATCAAACCAGTGGAGTGGAATCACCTTGCCACTCTAACAAGCTACTTACTTCACATAGTTACTCCACGTCATGTGACAAAACATCAAGTGCAATCGTAGGGTTGTTGGCAAAGTATTTACTCAATTAATCGACTAAATGTGCTGATTAATCGTCTAAAGCTCTAAAAAAAACTATCAATATGAAATACCAGTATTACTATTAAGAAGCAGCCATGGCTCAGTGATTAAGGCAATGCACTTGCACCTAGAAGACCTGGATTCAATTCCTGCTATCACTCATGCGAGCTATTGGTAGAGTTGGAAAGGACATTAGGCCAAAATTGCTCCATGCTAGAGGAAAAGTCTCACTTTATGCATTTTCATCCAAGCTCTCAAATGGTGAAGTGCACGACATTATCACTATCACACACACACACACACATGCCATTTTAGTCCTTTTTCCACATACATCTCAGTGAGCCAGTGCAGTGCTATCACAAAGGACAGACTTACTGGAACAACCATCTTTTTATGAGCCGGATGTCCTTCCTAACGCTCAAATGTCAAAGCACTACAGGAAAACTCGGTGGTTTGGTCGTCTTTTGTTTTATAGACATGATAACAGCATCCCACATCCAACTAACAGTGTCAAAGCACTGAAGGAAATGATGTTATTACAATTACACTGAACATGTGATTTCGTACACACAGAACTACATCAAACTGGGACCTGCAGAAGACCTTAGTACAGGGGACAAGGTGAATATGTGACTTCACATTACACAGAACTACATCAAACTGGGACCTGCAGAAGACCTTAGTACCGGGGACAAGGTGAATATGTGGCTTCATATTACACAGAACTACATCAAACTGGGACCTGCAGAAGACCTTAGTACCGGGGACAAGGTGAATATGTGGCTGCATATTACACAGAACTACATCAAACTGGGACCTGCAGAAGACCTTAGTACCGGGGACAAGGTGAATATGTGACTTCATATTACAAGAACTACATTCACCTGTTACACTTAATTGCAACTGACTGACCTCAAATGCAGAACTGTTGTCGCTGTCAATAATGATAAACAATGGCTTCCGAGTGAATGGATAGAGATCACCGGGGTGTAAACTAAACACACATATGTAGTATTAGACACATCAGCATCAATGCAAGCGCAACAGAAGCAATGACAATTTATTACTACGGCCATCAACACCATTGTTACGATATTTAATTCTACGTCGATCAAAAACCTACGTGTTATGCTTAAATTTTCTATAAAGTCTCATATCCAGCTTTTTCTTTCATTCTGTGAACTAAACGCATGACATTAAGCACATCACAGTTGCTACTACAGCTACAGAAACAATGGTGTTTTATTCCCGCTGCCAGCAGTGGAGTTACATATGATCATTATTTATCGGTAATTTAATCTATGCACAGAAATTCACCAAAACCTAGGTTTGTGCATCAATTTTCACGTAGATTTCATATCTGGCATTTGACTTTATTTTGCAGATAAAAAACATTATTTCTCTCATTTCTGCCATTACATAAATACATAAGCCCTGTTAATATCATTATCCTAACTGTGAGGTCAGAAATACACCAAAGAATGCGTGACTGTGCTAACCAATGCATCTCTTTGAGACTGCCCGGACGTTTGTTTCTGTTTGTCGTGTCTGGCTCTCGACGACTGTTTGTTACAACGCCGCCAAAGTCAAATGCAACTACACATCACATCACATATCATTGTCGTCATCATCATAATCATCATCACAGATCACTTGTTGTGCACCTATCAAGAACTCTATCAATAGAGGTGCATTTCAAAAACCTGTCATTGCTAGAGAATGCAATGTTAGTGATGTGTCAAACCAAATATTCACATGGCACAACAAGTGACAACATACAAACTAAGTCAAATACGCACCCCTCACACACACACTCACACATAGAACCATTATGTAGGTTTATGTGGGTTAGCTGGTTGCTACTACAGGTTTGGATAGGATTTTTGTACAGGCTGGATGTGGATGGCCTTCCTGATGCCATGAATCAAAGTTTGAAATTCAGGCCAATTGCAGATCCCGAACATCCACATCTACCAAAAAATTGCATTTTTCGTATTTTTTGAAAACATACTAAAGTTTAATTTAAAAAAATTCAGACAGTCGTTGACCTCTCACCATATGCTGTTTGAAAGCAAAGTTAGAAATTCACGTCTTTTGAATATGCTAAGAAATTTCATTGACAAAAAAGTCACCCATCCATCCAGGCACACAATTAGCCCAATTTCACAACTGTGCTGATTCTTCCACAATTTTCCCGGAGTTTAATTGCCATAATTGTTAAAATGCACAATAAAGCAAAGAAATAAACGAAGACCATCATGAAAGACTCACTATCATCCGAGTGTTTGGCATTGCCTAGGCAACCATCAGCTGATAGGTAGAGCAGCATCACGCCAGTCGGCGGCAACTCTTTGAAGCCTGATGCTAGAAACGTAAACAGCTGGCTAATCGTCGGCTTGTACAGCAGGTACTTGTGCGGGTTATCACGGCGGTTAATACTGCTACCATCCTGCATGCACAACAGCATCATAGTAATTACTCTTAACTTTTACTTGCTGTCAGCACCAGTGCAACTAATTACCTGGAAGAGTTTAACATCCTGCTTGAATCATGACTTACTGCCTCAAGTGGGACAATAAACTCTACTCACCCCCGTTCTCCTCCTTCAGTGCTATCAAGAAGGGTATTTGCCATGGTTTTAAACATCCCACTCCCAGGAGTAGTGGCGGCAGTTTGACTTGGCAGTAATGCGGTGGCTTTGATCATCAACGCAGTTGCTCTACATCAAGATCGGTTAGTACTGACATCTAGAAAGCCTCTATGGTGTGTTATGACTCCAACCGACATCAAAAGTCAACGGAGGGAATCCTGGAAGTCGGCTCCGGTGATCAATGCCCACCTGGTGGATGACCCCACAATCCGGCAACCTGGTTTCACCCTACCACGACAACAGTGGTCTCTCCTGAACCGTTTACGCACTGGTCAAGGGCATTGCGGTGCCTGTAGAAAGACATGGCGTCTTACAAACACAGATCTGTGCTCCTGTGGTGAGACCCAAATGATGTCCCACATCATCAAATCCTGCCCTCTTACCAAGCTGAATGGTGGTCTGTCCCAGCTTCACACTGCTGATGATGCTGCTATTGCCTGGCTGACCAACTATGGGTCTTAATCGCAAATGCAAGAAGAAGTACTTGGATGGGTGACCATTCGCGGGTGGGTATACCATCAGCCACCCAGGCCTCTCAGCATGGCCATCCCTCCAAGGGTAGGCACAATGAGTACTGGCGATGATCTCTGCCACTGCTAGGGAAGAAACAGCGAGTTCTGCATAACAGTTACCAGGACTGCTGGCATACTGGCCTAGTTGGTTAAAGGCGCTGGCCGCTACGGGGCAGGCTATCCTGCCGAAATGGGTTGTATGCTAGCTTAATTGGGTTAACCCAACTTAACCCTCTCCGGCTCAAAGCGCCACAAAGGGGATGAGCTCCCTCGCAATGGACCTCTCTGACTATGCAAAAATCTTCTACTCCCAGTGGTCTCCATGCATACCTTATGATACTGTGCGTAATCTGTCTCAGCTAGCTCACAAGTGGCCTGTGAAACAAGAACTGGTTGTAGTTGTAGTATTAGTTTGAAACTTATCCCACCTGCATGCCTACAGTACAGATATCTAAATGTACATCAAGATATAACTAAGTGTGTATCAGTATGTCATGCTGCAGTTACTTCCAAAATGTGGATTATGAAAACTCGGCCACCATGCTTATATTTTCAGTTTGCAGAATGCTGATATTACCATTCTGTATGTACAGCTACTACATCTACAGTGTAACAGTTGTATTTGTGACAGACAATGTGAACGTTCTTACAAAAGGAGTGCGTCCAGGAGCTGGCGAAGTGTCATAAAGCTGGTTTGATAAATCTTCTTGTGGCTCTCGTTCCAAAGTTTGCAATATACGAAACATGTCCAGTGTGAGCTCAGAAAACTTGACCTGCATTGGGCATAAAAACATGCAAGTGCTAAATAATCTATGCAAACAATGCAGAATATATTATCAAGACAAGACATTAGCCTTAAAAACAATGCTATCATCATCATCATCATCACAGCCATCACTGTAACTGCTGCAGAAATCAGTTGTAGCAACGATCGCATTGTGTACTCAGTATGTGCAACTGTTGCAGCAACTATGCAAATTTGAGCCAATTGCAACAGATATTGTACATATTAATATTCACAATGTTTGTGATTACATTAAGTGGCCAATCACAGCGATTCATGCAACCATCATGGCAACTGCTGCATGAGTAGCTATAATGACTGGCTGCTTGTTGCAGTCACAAATATCACAAATATTAACTGGTAAACTGCCACAATTAAATATTGTTAACAGAACTACAAAGGTTGATCCATTTTTCGGTTATGCAATATTTTCTGCCTCATCCTACAAGTAAACTTATAACCTGGCTATTTTAGCTCAATACTACAGTATAGCACATACAGCTATACACCCAATACATCAAACTTTACACAAGTTTCAAATCTTGTGTTTCAAGCCCTTAAGAAAACCGACAGACAGACAGCTGTAACTCAATTTTGGGAGCTTACATAATAGCACATTTTCAACATTCTTGCACTCAAACTGCTATCTTTACAATGTAGCAAAGCAGCAACACTGACACTAATACCGCAATGGCTGTTTACCAACCTGTTCGTGACAGTTGCCTATGATGAGAATTTCCTGAAGGCTGAGGTACGACGGCGTTCCTTTTTCAAGCGGTGGAGCATTAAGAGGACTCAATCGGTGAGATAAAATGACAGATGACGAGTCGACATCAACGACGTTGACTATCTTGTCCGCCTACACAATCATACCGAGCTATGCATCAGGCAAGGGATCAAGCACAGGATATCAACAGAAAGTCAATAGGATACGACAATGAAGAACAAGGAACAAGGTTTTTACACACATACAAAAAGTAAAATAAAGAACATTAAAAATGAGGGACATGTTCCAGCATGTCATATGTAGTATCTGCAGCTAAAGTATATCTAAAGCAGCTACAGTGAAATGGTGTTCAGGTCACGTCACGTCACACAGTCATCACAAACCTAATTTCAGCCAATTTGTCCAGTTCAGTCTCCACTATAAATGACTGGGATTAGGTCCCAGAATGCCATTTCTTGCTGAACACATGATGTGTGTCCTGAGAAGCCCAGAAGTCGACAACTGCAGCATCAAGTTTGTTCTTATTACGTGGTGGTGGTTTACTGACACTGTCAAGCTTCAAAAGCATTAACATGTGTGAGGGCTTGGCTGCTGAGACTGAGAGTGTCAGTGGCTTTCCGTCAGTGTGATAAGTGATGTGCAAGCTTTAAAGGCAGCATCATTGACTGTCTGTGTATCATGTCAACTCCCTGATTCATCCACTGCTGCCTGATGACTTACACTTGCACTCTTTCTACACATTGCCGTGATGTTTGTAAGCCAATGATCGATGCAACGTAGTGACTGAAGATGTTACTGTTTACAACAACTGGCCAGATGATGGGATCAGACTCTGCATCCAGCGTTTATGGTGTTATCAGCACTGTTGGATGACGTCTTGCTACCTCCTACTGTGATGAAATAGACTCGACTACTACAAAGTGCCACACAAATGATCACCCATCACCTGCAAGTGGGACAGTACCTTGACAGCTACATCAGCAGGCTGCTGTAACAGCAACATGTGCTGCTACATACAGAAGAAATGTGCGCCCAAGTTTGCTAGTGCTTAAGCTTATTATGCGTGTTCGGTAAAATTTTTGCCGCATTATTTGGTCGAATACAAGTGCAGTAATCAACCCATTATTCCGACCGAACAGAATACAAATAGAATATTCAGTTCAGGCCTACTTTCACAGTCTGCAAGTCCACGGACACGGGGCTAATGTGTCACATGGAGTGCCTGTTTAGCTCCCAGTTTACGCCACTACCAATTTATACTGGTTGGTGAACAGAGGCACATGTATGTCAACAACTTTCCCAGAGTTGTTACGTGGAGAGGAGCGGCTGGGACTCAAATCTGCGACCTCTTGGTCATAAGTCCAACACCCTAACCACTGCGCCACGGGACAAAACCACTGCTACAAATAATCTGTTGAGTACAGTTTAACAATCAAGGTGCAATAAATAGATGTTGATGACATAAGACCTCGATGAAAGCTCGGATCTCACCCAATACCAGTGACCACTCCAGCTGGTCGTCAGGACCATACGTTGCTGTGTAGTCGTCTATCTGCTTTGCTAATTCCTACACAAATACATCACCAGCATTACACACGAGATCTTACCACTCAACATCGAACACAGCAACACATTACACCACAAATTCAATACATCTTCAAACTGCAAGCAGTATCAATGAAATCACCAATGACTGTTGCACCCAACGAAGACCAACATTAACCAAGGCAATGGGAGTACTATTTCATCACAGTACAGCTGAGCTAATTTTAACGCCACGTTATTAGAGCTGGGTCATACACGTTTCAATAGTAATTAAGTGTGGTCAATAATAATAAGCTCCATAAACAACTTTAAATACCTTTAGTGTGCAAAAAAAATTTGTCACCAATCTTGAAAAGTTAGATAAAGTTAATAATTATTTTACGAAACAGGCACAGTTATTTCTAATTCTTTGACTGCTAATTCAAGAAATTAAAAAAAATAACAGAAATGAGAAAAACTAGTTCACTATTGGAGTTTTATAGCAAGTATGGTGTAGAGAACTTTCTATTTTATTTATTTTTTCGCTGTTTTTAAAGTGTTTTAATACACTTTAGATACTTTATTTTAGCTATTTCGTCTGACTGACTGAACTATACGTGTGTAGAAGACAGAACGACTAAGAAATACGACAGTCAGACACTGTATATGCAACCAACAAAGAATCAAATCAAACTGAATAGGGACTCACACGAACTAGATCTCGAACTAGTTTCATTTTCTTGAGCAACAGACAGACGACAATGAATCTAGCGTAGTATCTCAGCTTCTTTACCATCAGATCGGGCCTGCAAGGAACAGTACCAGCAACTCTGAAAAAAATGAACACAAAGAAATAACGCAACACATGCATCTACAAACAGAAATCTGCAACGACACAAACTGCACTAATGCTGGTGCACTTCTACCACTGAGGCACTGACCAGTGACCACTACCACGATTACTACTACTCAACTGGTAGTCAGCAACATGCACGGCCTCAGATTCAAGCTTTCACAAACAGCGAGTGTTAAGTGTTTTGCAAGGAGGCAATGTCAAGGCTTCAGCTGAGGGCCATAACTTCTACCTATGCTCGAGTTCAAGTTCGACCGAGGACTGTTGCAAGTACTGCACACCGAACTGCACTGGCTCAATGTGCCTGAGCAAGTCATGTACAAGCTCCGCATCATGGTGCACAGTTGCCTACACGGTCAGGCGCCACAGTACTTGGTTGACCTCTGCCTACCAGTCTCCGACGTCGCTTCTCGGCAGCATCTCAGGTCCGCCAGTCGACAACTTCTGGTCCTTCCGCGACACTGGTTGCGAACGTATGGCCGACGGGCTTTCTCTGTTGCTGGCCCGTCGGTCTGGAACTCATTGCCCGACAATCTAAGAGACTCGAGCTTTAGCAGAGACAGCTTCTGCAAACTTTTGAAATCGTATTTGTTCACTCATTACTGAAACATCGAGCACATTAGAGGTTTTACGAGAAGGCACTATACAAATTTACTTACTAACTTAGGCCTGGTAGAGTACTTCTCTTTGTTGGCCAAGGCAGTGTTAAATTTTCGTTTTCACAGTAGTAAATAGAGAAGTGGAAGAAAAAGAGGGTGCAGAAGGGACATTGTATCTAAATATTTAATAAGCCTGGCTTACTCAGCATGTTTCTCTGAGCAAACACACATCATGCAGTTTCTGCCCATGTAGGTTGGACCAGAAAAGTCGGCAGCACAGTCTCAGTGGTCGCACAATAGCTAATGTTATGCAAACAGGATTAAAGCAAAACACCACTAAACTGCTAACATTCTACACGCACATTCAGATGCACAGACAAACAGCAAGAGAGTCACTCGGAATTATGTCAACAGTAGCTGTAACTGAACGGAAAACAGCAAAACATGTAAATGAAAACAAATGAAAAAAACAAATGCTACTAACACTACTACAGGCTGAACTTAAGAGTTATATACAAGAAATACAACTTTAACTACATGGCTTCACACTGCTATGCTCAACCAGGCTACACATTCAGTTCAGTAGTATCCCAACAGCAATAACAATCAATGGTTGCATTTTTATCACGTCATTACAAATATTTAATTTACAAACTGTCACTGCTGTTATTTAGTGGATTAAGCATCATTTTCCATTCATCCGTTACAGAGAGGCTTAACTCGATGTGTGTGAAATAGAAAGACACAGTTACACACCTATCTTCTTTATTTGCCTTGGAGTAATATCCACGCATACGTATGGCAGAATAGAAGGCGTACGATTCGTTCAAGTAGTTCGTCTCACTTGTCCGCAAACTGGAATACAAACAATTTGCCGTCTTAAGACACACTTGACTCGGCATCTGCTGCTGCCTACTTGCAGCATAACAACTAAAACAACTACTTTCATAATCCTCATTTTAGCACCACATACATGGACGAGACAACATTAGTAATGTTAAAGAATCAATCTCTCATTGCCACTATTACCATTTACCAGTCAAAAAAATTAAAAAGTAAAAGTCCTTCCCAAGCCACACGGGCCCATGAGGTGGTGCTTATCATTCTTCAGCCTTCTGCAGAAACGTGAGCAGAATACAGGTGAGGTAGGCAAATTTACGAACCTTTGGTGTCAAATTTCCTAAGGATGTTGTGCATCAAAAATCACTAAAATTGGCTAGTTTTTAACCGAGTTATTCAAAAAAATACCAAGACAGCATTTTTGAGACACATTGCATATTATATTGCAAGACTTGTGCTCAAGTCTTGCAATATAATAGGCATATACACTGTGTCTCAATTATCCTCAAAGCACTCTTTAACACCATAAACCGTCCTGATTGACTATGTACTGTACCACAGGCTGATACATTCATGTCTTTTAACACACTGAAACCCACATGAGTAGCTGGGTCTCGTTCACTGTATATCCAGTACGCAGACGGTGTCATTCTGTCACTATTTCCAAAATCAATGACATCAAAAAACCTTCATATGAAAATGCAAATGACCAACAAGTACAATGCATCAAGCGTAGACACTTACTAGTAGTGGTAATAGAGCTGGCCAATTTTAGACGCAATTTCACCAATCTGCCACCTCTTCAAACCATACTTGGCATCAAGCACTTGCCTGTACACGCACAACACATTATCACTAGATTACATAGGTATGGTATAGTAGGGTTTAACGTCCCCATCGACACATTATAGGTCATTTCGGAGACGATTTTACGGGTCATATGAAAGATTGACCCAACCAA
>Ga0209145_1000224_pt1 | contig 11364 bp, 14 predicted proteins | sample WorMetfiPIANOSA2_FD_187396 | JGI IMG/M metagenome (GOLD analysis project Ga0209145, IMG submission 187396) | Marine gutless worms symbiont microbial communities from Max Planck institute for Marine Microbiology, Germany - Olavius filocauda... | ecosystem: Host-associated > Annelida > Digestive... | reverse complement strand
CAATTTTAGTTAAAACTTAAATTTTTCACTTACTTTCTCCCATCTTGAGCACAGCCTGAATCCTGTCAGAATTGGCTGCCAGTTCCGACTCAAAGGCCTGATGCTTCTGATGCTTGGCCTAAACACACAAAAATACAACATGTTAACAGAATATACAAAAAACAGTTAACTGATTTACTGTTTTTTTTCCAATATGCAAGCATAAGTATACATCAAGTTAGTTAGTTAATGCCCTGATAATGTAGATGAAGTCGAAGCGTGCTGACAGTCCAAGTTATTCATTCACTGATATCCACCATCAACTTCTGTCCTTGGCAAGTCTATCAGCTGCAGGCAATGACAGTCCCATTACAACACGGTCTTCTCTGATGCTGTCAATCCAACATTCGTTGGTCTTCTGACTGGCCTGGTGCCATCTGTTTGTCCATACAGAAGTATGCAGTAACGCTTTATTCCCATGTGAACGACACGACCAAAGTACAACAGCCTTCTCTTTTGTAAAATGATAACAAATACCTCTGTCAATTCCCAGCTGATTCTCTATGTCAACATTCTTTATCCCAGTCTGAGACTCCGAGAATTTTCCCCAAGACACCAAAAACTCAAGTACAAATTATAAACTTATATATATTTAAATCATCACTAAACTGCAAACAATTAATAAAATGATTCCAACAAGTCCATTACAATAAATTCAAAGGCACATCAAACAAGCATCAAACAAGACCCCAGTAACCTGAATGTTAGATGGGTCCTTGTACGACTCGTCAGTAGCAGTCTGTAGTTTTTCGGTGATCCAGATTTCCATCTCATCAACATCGCGTGAGAACTGCTGCAGTGACTGCGCCTCACCAAGGCGTTCACGGTTGGCGAGCAGAGCCTCCTTCAGCTTGCGCCAACGCTCCAGTACCTCGTCACGTCGGTGTCTAATACCATCAGCGTCGTAGTGGTCTTGGTCGCCCAACTGCAACAGAATCACAATACTTATATACAAGAACAGTATACTTCTTGTTTAAGTGAAATCACTTCAAAAACCTTTTATTTCAGCTATGCCATATCACAAATAAGACATACTCCTCCCTGACATATCCTCAATATTCCTTTCACCTGTTATTGAAATGCATGATGGTAACATACCTTTGTTGCAAGATCGCTGATTGCAGAAATCTTTTCCTCTTGTGAAGCAATAGCTCTGTCAAAGTCCTCATGCTTTTTGAGCAGTGACTCAACACTGTCGCCTGATCCATCAACGCTGTCCTCCAGTGAAGCCTCACGAGCAGCCATCCATGTCTCAGCCTGCTCACAGTCACGGTTGAACAGCTGCAGCTCCAGACACTGATCAAGCTTAGCACGTCGTGCAATCCAAGCTCTGCAATACAACACATGCACATTTGTTTCATATTCTTACATTTAAGCCATTAACGGCATGGCCATATGTCAACACACACACACCATTCTTGTGTTATATCAATGAAATCTACCTGTTCATTGTCTAATACTAAAGCCATAGGGTTTACTATATCTGTTGCAAACGCGGCCAAATCTTTGCTTAGGTGGTTGCAAAATAACACAAAGGTTAAAAAATTAACGAACAAGTAAGGTGACTGGTCATTACTACAATATTCAGCACAGCTGCTGGGCTGTAAGCTGGCAGTGCATGAGAATTTGTCTATTAAAAACTAAATTGTATTTTGCTGAAAAATACCAAAAAATTAGATGTGCAATGACCTTGCACCACATGCAAAGTTAAGTGCCTTTTGTAAATCACGATAAACTGCATTGACAAAACATTTACCCAGCCACCAAATCAGCCCAATTTGATGCACCAGATCCTCAGTTGTGCTCAGGAAAGCAGAACAGTCTTCAAACAAATTACTTAAAAACAGTAAGAAAAGAACCAACTTTTCAAGGTTCTGACGGGCATCAGCCAACTCCTCTAGCTTTCCACGCACTTCATCACTTGCATAATGGTTATTCTGCAGCAGCTGTTGACCGAACAGCTCAAATGCTTGGAACGTACCACCACGAGCATCAATCTCCATACGATGTTCCTGCAATCATCAAAACAAACTGTCTGGTCAACAATTCACAATAAGCAACGGCATTATCTAATTTTCTTCTCTGCAACAGTGTCTCTAGGAGACACATACCGACATTATTAATATCATATATCTTTTATTTTCACTTATTAGATAAACCTGTTACATCATCACAAATATTTCATGAACAATCTGTACAGTCATGACCACATCTGCCAATAAACACAAAAGCTTAATGCCATCTATCACACAAATGTGTCAATTAGTAGCCAGAAAAGTGAGATTCCTATACTGTACTGCAACAATTCAGCCATAAGCCCTATAAATACTGGCTTCTTCTCTATGCTTTCACTTTTCTGTCACATGTATGTAAATCACAACTCCTAACAAAAAACTCTGCACATCAAAGTCTGCTGTATACTGACATATCTGCTGCTGAACTGCAATTCTGTAACTCTACATACTAATGACACTACAAACACTACACTAACTTCACACATCACATCACTCTGCATCAGCAAACATCAAATTAACCATGCTGACACTGCACTCTCAGCAATTTTCAGCAGCGATTCCACCAACACAATCTCAAACAGTTTCTACTCTGTGTTGCCACGGATTCAACAGTCTACAAGAATAGATGTTTCTATTTACAATCAAAAACATCTATTCTATAACTTCCTGATTTAGATCCACACATGCAAATCCCATGTTAGTTGGTTAGTTCAAAAATACAAGCTAATGATACAATACTAAAATGGACAAATCACAAATGGATGAATCACAGATGATTCATACTGTGTCCTGATAATGCAAGCCACTTCTTTGCTACCTTCAGAATGGCCATCTTTTAACGAATTCAATGAACAATGTAACCATTTAAACACTGTGTCACAATTACAAAACAGGTCAAAATGTGTAAGAAAACAAAGACATTTTAAAATAATAAACTGATTCGTTGTTAACGAACATCATAATAATAGATAAAAATCTGGCTATTTTTCAAGATAAACTACCTGTGAAATAAAGAAAAGAACAGGTTTTTACAAACATTGTGTACTGACTAGTCAAAGGGACACAACAATGCTAAATTTTATATATATTAAATTTTAGTTTTGCAGTGTAATAATACTTGCAGTGTGTGAATAAATAACATTTACTCCAATACACAATGACAAGCCTTGACTGGACAAAACAGCTAAAGTGTAATTACTAATCAGTGCTAATTCAGCAGAATTATCATCACGTTTTGCATAGGCTTCAATCAGCAGAGTTGACGGCAACAATTTTGCAACTGATTCACATTTTTAGATCATTATGATCATTCTAAAGTTTACTCAATATCGCAACTATAAATTTTATAACTCCATGCAACGCCATGCCAAAACAGCACAAGTATGGACTACACCCCAATATCAGCATACCCGCTTTTCATCTTGTGATGGTTTCACAACAAAGTAATGTGCTTCTATCTCCCTATGCAAGTTCTGCAATGCAATAGATACTACAATGCTCATGTCTGTCACATCAATCACCAAACCAGACGAAGAACCTGCTGCAGCGCTCTCATGTGACAACGACACGTAGTCAAACATTTATTGAATATTGACACAATGTTGACAAATGCAACAAACACACAAGACATCAAATATGTTAACTCTGTTAAAACACATGACCAGAGAACAATCCCACAGATCATTCAGAATAATTACCAACCCGTCAAATATAAAGTTAAGCATCATTAGCTAAATGTTACATGCATCCATTTGTTATAAGGACCTGAAATAACATCAATATATGTTATTGTTAGCACTTTTTATTAATAGTTTAATTATTAATGTTTTATTTAGTTAAAACCACAAACATAAAACCAGTTATTAACACACCTTGTGTCTCTCAAGTAACGCCTCAGCACCAGTGACATCTTTAGCAAGCTCATCAGATGAAACCAAAGCCATCATGCTCTTGATCCACGACATCAGATCTCTACATCGACAGACATTTCAAAATTAAGAGTTATGATGAAACTGGCAATGAATGTTCACACACGATGTGATATAGAACAGACTTTCTATAAATGTCTTAATTGGATATAAGATACAAAAAAACTACATGTAATAAGTAAGTTTCAAAGTTTTGTCCCATTGTTTCAGTAAAATCATGCCATACAAAGAGGTGGACATCATTGCGTGATGAAATCAAAAGCTACATATTGAAAATGTGCAATTTTAAATAAAGCTGCTTAATGACTGCAATGCAAGACCAACCTGAAGTCACTCGAGAAGCGCTGCAGTTCATATGAATCCAACAACTTGGCTTTTCTCGCCTCAGCTTTCTGTGCAAGTCCAGTCCAGAGGTCGTTTATCTCTCGCTGATGCTCGTAGATGCTCTGCTCCTGGTCCGGATGTGTCTGCATCAGGCGCTGTGCTGTATCATCCAGGTCCTTCACCTTCTCTCCGATCGCTACAAGGTCGCGTTCCAGTCCCTCGTGTTTACGCTGCAGACGCTGCACTGTGGCAAGATCATGACCGAAATCTGTTGAGTTCAGTGCAATCTCTTTCTCCTCAATCCAATCTTTTGTTTCATCAGCATCCCTAAAAGTAAGTAGAGCATTCAGTAGATATCACAAAGAAATGAACAGTATAAAATATGGCACACGATGACATATTTATGTATAAATTAAAACACTGGCTCACTGGAATGTACATTGTACACTAAATGAAAAGCTTCAGTTTGTCCAGCACAACATTAAAACCCGGAACCAGTGAATAAAATGATCAGATAGATGTATAAACTATCAGTGATTAATTACCAAACACAGTATCACTGATCAGGCAGTGAAACAGAATGCCACTTCATGATGCACATGTTGGAGTAAAGATGAATTGGACAACAAATGGGCAGATGCTGACTCAATGAACCAACATATGCATATAAACATAAAAGCTACTCTGACAAAGAAACTCGACAGCCTAAGCCAAAATGTAAGTAGTAAGTAAATAAGTAAGTAAGTAAATAATTTATATAGCGCCGAAGTCTCGAGGAGAATCAGGGTGCATAAATTCCCTTTAGTCTGATGGCTATACAACTTGCATTAGCATGCATAGCTCTCTTAACAGAAAGACCTACCAGCTAAGCCAATATGCATCTCTGATTCCAGATAGACTACTGTGACTAACAATTCATATGATCATCTCTAAGCTGTGATTATCACCCTTTGCTCCTACCAAAACAGCTTCGCAGCAAGAACTCTCGATATCTGTACAGCAGTCAAATATGAGCCAGCTTGACCACAGTGAACTCATTAAAGTTACCAGGTGCAGATTACTCTATTTCATGTTATCTACATTTGAGACTACTACGAACCAGGACCTGAGGATAGCGCCTCTGTAGCTCTGCATATGATGCTGAACAAATGTGATTATCATTATCATCATCAGGACAGTGCTTACCGATGATAACGTTGCACCTCGTGCGCACTGCCGAGTGTCTGGGCACGTTCCTGCGTCACTTGCTGCAGTGTTGCCCACCGCGTGTTCAGATCCTCAATTTGAATACGAATCTTCTCGGCAGCTTCCGTCTGACCCATTGCCGTCAGACGCTCAGCAATTGTATTCAGCTCAACCAGACGGGCCTCATTCGCCTTCAGATCCTGTGTTGCACATATTGCGATTATTTAAATTTCATGAAAAATAAGAAGTTGCAGTGCTCAAATGTAGTGTTAAATTTCTGAATGTGGCATGCTTATAAAAACACCCATTTACCTTCTGGAAATCATCAAATTTGCGCTGAACTCCTTCAACTTGTTCCAAGTCCTGGCCTACTTCGACCGATACTGCAACAGTTTCCTACAACACATACAGTTACTATTTATTACACACCATTATACACTAAACACAGGCTGGTTTGTCAACTCTTGCAACATTCAATCAACTAATAATTCCATTAGTCACTCAGTAGTTAGTGTTATCACTTACAGTAATTGACCAATGGCCTATAAACAAATTAAAACTAAAAAAATCATCAATATTTCTGTGACAGTGGCTTAATAACCTTGTCTGCAATCCACTGAGCCAGTTCTCCAGCTTCTCTCACTAGCTGGTAGGCCTTGCAGGATTCCTCAAGCTTCTCCTTGCGCTGCTTGCCAAGATCCAGCAAGTTCTTGTACTGGGTCTCAATCTGCTGCTGGCGCACGGAGATCGTGTACTCATCAGCAAGATTGTTCTGTGATGCCGTCAAGTTGGAGTCGATCTTCTTCACATAAGCAGCTGGCACAAACCCCTGCCTGTCGTTTACTTCCACCTTCCACCAGTCCTTATAACAACAACACAACAAACTCCTTCACAAAGTGCTATAAAATTGTGCAACTAGAGATTACCAAATACAACACATTTACATTCTGTAACTTGTCCTACAATACCTTTTAACATGCCCCAATTCGAGAATCAAATCTACCCAACTGTAGCTTGGAGACTGAAGAGACTTTCCAAATCACCGAATCAACTTAGGCTGGAAGCCCTTCATCGCGCCTCCGATTCGATGTTTTTATCCATTGACTTTGTGCGCGTTACAAATTGTTTTTACGATTACGATCACTCATAATGGTCTCAATGGGACTCAAACCATGGTGAGATCCTTAACCATGGAGTCATAATTTACATACTGGTATGAAAAGTATAAAAATACCAATGAAATGTAAAATAAAAACACTCATCAGTACACAGCAACACAGCAATTATGCTGATATGTTTCTTTCAATCAACAATAACCATTCTGGTAGTAGGTCATTCAAGCATTTACCTAGCTTTAGTTACATCAGTTTCCAGGTAAACCAAGGTTTGCCAGAATATGCTACTCGTAGACATAAACCAATTCCTTTCATAAAAATAGCAATCTAATATAACATAACTCAACATGTCTGTGCACAGGTATCCTGTCAAAGCCATTTATAAGTAGTACAAACAGAGCAAGCAGGCTGCAGCAGCACAATTCACAGGCTGACCTGACCTGGTACATGCTGCATCACAGCATGTCAGTGGCTAGCATGATACTAAAGCAGTGGAGAGTAAAAGCTGCATAAAATGAATGAACCTTGTTTGAGCTGTTGAGAAGTGTGAGAATATCGCCCTTCTTCATTGACACCTCGCGAGGACTCTTCTCTTGATAGTCATACACAGCAACGACTGACTCGCGGCCGATCTGATCAATCTGAGGTGCTTCTTGTTGCTGCAAAATACCACTAAATAAGTGAGTCTGATGACTTCTAACAACTACACCAGTGGGACACAGTAACAGAGTAATATTTATTGGTTTCAGACACATCGCTCATTCATGCACGGATCTACTGGACAAGCTGATGAGTAAATATGTGCAAAAATACAAAATCAAAAGTAATAATGACTCATTAACAGCAAACTTACCTTGCATTCCTTTGCTTGTTCACGAAGTCCATCAATCACTGATCCATATGCATCAATGTCAGAGATCAGAGCTTCATGCTTCTTCAGCAGGGCCTGCAAAGTTATATTACACAACACTAAATTTTTGTAAACTTCAAATAAATTATTAGGCTTACGATCACAACAGCAGTTTTCTGTAAATTTAAGGGCAGCAAATTTATAAGTAACACTAAAACAACGTCCTATGCTTATGATGCAACAGCCTCACAACATTCAGACAGTAGATGACAAGACAGTACAGCATTATCTAAACGAATACTCAAAACTACAGAGTACAGACCTCTGCTGAGTCCTCATCTTTGCCACAGTCAGTGTTACCGACAATCGGCTCCTTCTCACGCATCCAGCTGTCTGCCTCGTTCGCATCGGCAAAGTACTGCTGTGCTTGCAGTGAGTCCTCGAGGTCATCACGGCGCTTGTTTGCTTTCTCCTGCTCACCGCATCACGTACAAACATGAACATCACTGATGCTGAGGTTAGTTACAGAAACAGAATAAAAGTGAATAATTTCAGTTTGGTGTTAACTGTGACAAACAAAGACAGTCTATGTTTGGTTTGTCAAGGTCTGTAATGTTTATATAGCAGATACAATAACACTAAGTAAATAAGTACATCAACACATCAAATAACCAAGAAAAAGACACAAGCAATTTCTACATATTCTCAATACGGGCATCTGATACACAACTCACTATTATTTAGTATTTCATAAACAAAGGAATTCTGTCTAATTCTATTAAAATGAAAGTGAAAAGTCGGAACTGGCAAGTTTAAATTACCTTCAAATTGTTCCACTTGTCCTGTAGTTCTTGTATTTTGTTGGTTATGTCGTCACCAGCAAAGTGTCCCTCCTTCACCATCTGCTCGCCCTGTGAACACACTGTTCCAATTCGTGGCTCATGCCCAGAAAGTTCGGCAACCAAAGCTTGATGCTTTTTCATCAAATTCTGGACACCAATGAGGTCACGTCCTGAAAACACAGCACACACCTTTTCTACTCTACTCACAGGATACCTCCTCATTTCACACACAAGAAATTACCATCAAACCATAAACATCATAGCACTTTTCTACCTCTGAATATATTTCAAAACAGATTCACACACACACACACACACAACAGTTTAACAGCCATCCTTCCAGGTAAACCTGGTTTCCCCTTGACTCTCCCTCTCTGTACATCATCTTTGATACCATCCCACCATGTCCTTCTCATATAGGAGAAAAGACGGCAGTGAAGGAAAAGGAGTTGGGGAAAAGTATTCCACGAGGGGCAGTTTTTATAGCTGGATGCCTTCCTGTTGCCAAACATTGCTAAGACGTCCACTCGACCTGATCCTTCCTTCAACCACTAACAGACTCCTGAGTCTGCTCTCAGACGTCACACACAAAACTGTTCACTACACGATCTAATAATAAAGATGCAAATGTAAGTAATTCAATTACAGGAATATGACCATGAGTTTATGATTACAATCATTAATGCAGCAAATCAACACAGCTGTCAGTGAATCCTCACATAAACATCCACAATGTTAACCTTCAGATATACAGACTAACTGGAACATCAACAGTCATAAATTCTACAATATAACATTAATCTACAGTTCTACAGGGTGTTGAGAAAAAAGGAACATACAAACACATCCATTTTAATGTCTATTTTCCAGGCTTTACTTCTGTTAGCTCCAAAGTACAGCCAAATAATGCCAGTTAGCAGTTAGATCCTACCTGAACACTCGAGCATATGGCACTCTTTCTCAGGCTAGCAATCATTTGCCTTCTGTGCAATCTATTGATGGAAAGCGGAGGTTTCCCGCACAATCAAACAGGCTTATGTACTGCTACTGCTGAAGAAACCACCTTTGGATCCACATGGTGGCAGTTCCTACTGATAAATCTCCAGCTATCTATACCGCTCTAATCTCATTAGCATGATGTTACCAGCCATTTCTCTTGAACGTTTAGCTATATTCAATCTCCTGCCAGTGGAACTGTCAGCATACTGGTCCTTCCTAATCATTCGGACCTTAGTGTGGCTTTCAACACCGTATGTTATCAGATACTGTCAGTGTTATCCAATCAGTTCTGAGTGGACTGCACAGTTCTCAGTTGATTCAAGTCATATCCTTCACTCACGCAAACCAGGAGACATCCAGTTTCCAGTTAACTGCAGCATTCCTAAGCACTGTGTTCTGGGTCCAGACTGTTTTGTCATAAATGAGGATGTCATTTTCTGCTGGCCTGACAGTGAACTTGTTTTACAACAGCTGTCAACCTAATGACACTGATTCACAGAGTAAGCCTAATGCCAAAAATTATCCAGATTAAACACATTTACTGAAGAAACAAACTCAAAATATTCCCACTCTTTTTTTATCAACACAGTTATGTAACATCACAAACATTACATAACAAACTGTCTAAACTTAACTATATGAACATCTTAATGCTGTAACCAACAAACAGTTATAGTCCTTATCTATGAGTAGTTAATAAACAGGGTTAGTCCAACATAAACTACTTCACACAGATTCCTCACTAGTAGTAGCATAAGTGGGATGTAAACCCATTGATATCAGCTCCTCAACTCCAACATGGAATGCTGCATGAAATCCTGAAACTAGTCAACATCCGGACTGCTGACATGCAATGTAATATATCAATACAGAACATCATGCAGCAAAACCTGCAACTGCACTCTGGTCATAAAGACACTTCTTACTGAACATTACCTTTGCAATGTGTGAATTTTTAAAAAAAGATTTAGCCATTACATATATAGGCACTAGGCAAGCACTATCAGTCAAACCAGGAAAAACTAATCTGCTTAGAAGACCCAATTCACTGACATTAACTGCCATACACTAACCGCGATTAGCAGAAGCCGCAATGGGTTCCTTTTCCCGGATCCAATCCTCCTCGTCTTCAACGTCACGGTACAACTGCTGCAGGCGGAGAGCATCGCGTAGCTTGTGTCGTCGTGCCTGCATCGGATCATTCAGTGCATGGAACCTCTCAGTCAGCTGCACCTGCTTTGCCTTTATGTTGTCGGCATCGAAATGACCGGCAGCAACAAACTGATCGGCAGCCTGTGCAGTACTGTCAATGCGGTCCTGCAAAATAAACCAGGCTTAAGTAACTTGACACATAGCTATAATCACACACAATGCTTATCTGTCTTATTCAACATACCAATCAAAATTCTTTAACCCCCAAAATTTCTTGTCCTTCCAGTAATCTCCATAACATGACAGAAATGTATGTCAAAGCACAAAGAAGAACAGAAGTACAAAGAACACAGTTGGTTAAGTTATGGTTGCTTCATGAATTATAGTCCTATGAACTGGCAGCAATTCACATAAAAATGTTACATTACATGATAAATAATTCTAGTGGTTTACAACTAATTTTACAGTTGTGAGGATAGGTGTATAGTAAATATCACTATGTCTATGAATCTGCAGCATATACCCATCACATTTATGTACAAGCAATATAGGGTTGATGTAGACATTTAGTCAACCACGACTGACAGAACTTACAGAAGACATACAAAAGTCACATGACGACAGCTGACTGGCAGCAAACAAAACTCCACATACCTGTCTGGATGCTACATCTGACTCCAGCAGTGCATGCTTCTTCTGTAGATTCTGCACACTTGTCAGATCCTGCAATACAGCAAACCTGTGTTCAAATATTCATACACAATCACTGCAACCAACTGCAGATAGCTCATAGGAACAAATAAACTATATTCTGTACTAAAAAAAAAGGTAAAGCCAGGTACTTGATATAGCGCCGCTTAACAAGCGAAGCACGTACCAGCGGCGCTTTTGACAACCGTGGAAGTGGTGCTTGAT
>Ga0209145_1000223_pt1 | contig 11371 bp, 6 predicted proteins | sample WorMetfiPIANOSA2_FD_187396 | JGI IMG/M metagenome (GOLD analysis project Ga0209145, IMG submission 187396) | Marine gutless worms symbiont microbial communities from Max Planck institute for Marine Microbiology, Germany - Olavius filocauda... | ecosystem: Host-associated > Annelida > Digestive... | reverse complement strand
AACAAAATACCAAATTTCAATAAAATCTGTCAACGCCTGCAATAGTTATAGCCGGTTTAGTGAGGTCACCCAAAAACATAAGTGTCCACTATAGGCAACAAGACACGCATGTGAGTGTCAAAGTGTACGTTTCTGTAAATATCAAATATACTTAAAGTCTGTGTTCAAAATGTCCTCCATGTGCTCGAATGCAAGCTAGAAGACGTGGTCGCCACTGCCTGACCGCTTCATTGATGAACACCTGGTGGAAATGTTCCCACTCTTGATCAGATGCGACTTCAGCGGGTCAACGCCACGATCCAGCTGCGGTACACACGCTCCTGTAGCTTACCCCAAATGTTGTAGTCTACCGGGTTGAGGTCAGGACTTTTAGCTGACCACACAGCTGGAGCGATGAAATCTGGTGTTAGAGTTAACAGCTGCACGGTCTCACACTGATTGCGTCAACACAACGTCACTTCCGTATGAGTGACTGCAGTACCGCATATAACGCTGTATTGGAAACGGAGATATTTTGTCATCGATATTTGAAGATTAATAAATTCGCAATTAAATAATATTTTCTAACAAAATTTGGTGATTCTTTCACAAATATATTCAGAATTAGGTGCACATAATTTTGTTAAGATGCATTCAGATTTAACATTTTATTGCACATTTTATAGTGGTTTACTTTTTTCCCGGACACAGTGTAGAATGTATCAACTAAAACACAACAATTAATAATAATAATAACAACAACAACAATAATAACTGACGAAATATTTTAAAAGGCACACTGCAAATCTCATACTAACTCGACGAGCAGGCGTCGGAATGCTTGAATGCAGTAACGGTTCCATCGGGTGACGTAACGAACACGCCACTCGGCAATTTTCTTCTTCAGCTCCATTTCAATTTTATCCTGCAAACGCTTTGTCTCTGCTGTACTGGTCTCAACGTATACGAGCTGATCTGGCTAAAATGCACAACACGGCCAATCCATTGCTGCCAAAACTGCTACTCTTGGTTTTTCTTTAACGAGTAATCACCACCACTTAAGGTCGCCAAAGCTCTCCAAGAATTAGGAAGCCTTTGGATTTTTAAAGGTGCTGTAGTCCTTCCTGACACCCAAGTCCAAGCATAGTGCACTGAAGACATAACAATAACCTTATTATGCCTCGACCTCCGTAGTGAGGGGCATTATAAAATGATGTGCGGTGTCTGTCTGTCCATCCGTCCATTTGTCTGTCTGTTGTGTGCCTCGACCTAACTCGAGAACGAAAAGGCCTAGGAAGCTCAAAATTTGCAGGACGGATCATGGAAGCCTATCACACAGGTAACCCATGAACCTAGGTCACAAAGTGTAAAAGCATTGCTGCTAGTTACTGCTAATCGCTATGTACGCGGAACAACCATGCTCAACAGCCATGCTGTTCCTGCTGTACGGCGTACGCAGGTCAGGGTCATTACAATTTTCTTAAAATTAGCTACTTACGTATTCCGTTTGATTTGTGGTGTGAATCTTGTCTAGCACAGATGTCAAAACTGTGGGCAGGCAGACAGAAAACATCGAACCTGAATTGATGGCAGTCCCGGATTGTGAAAACCTTTATGAAAGAATGGCTTCCAATGAGATGCGTTTGCCAGATCAAACGTCAGCTGACTGGGCTTATCGTGTGGCTGAATGTTTGCCCAGATCTACACACATAGAACAATTATCACTAGACGCATGCAACTGACTCCAGATAACGTCATTAAAACCGTGCAATGATCAATTTATAGCACATCTCACATAATGACATAATCAACAACATTTTAAACAATGACAACAAATGAAATGGATTCTAAAACGTTTCATTTTCCAGTAACCGATAAATAGTACAAAATTTCCTATACAGAGTACAAAAAGTATGATATGAAGAGATGAGCAACAAACAGCGTGCATAAGCTTAAACTGCAACATGTTGCAGTCTTGTACTATTACGTCAAAGTTTAAAACAAGAAAACGAATGCTACAGTGGTACATCCTATACTATCCTTTCGTTCTCTAGAAGATCAGTGTCTAAAAGAAAATTAGCTAAAGTGTTGGCTGGTCATACATTTTCATCATTGATAAGGCAGCCAACACTCTGGACGGGGCAGTAATTGTCCGAGTAGCTGAAATGTTCTCCAGTTTGCGCATTCCACAGCCAATAGTCACTGTTCTCCTGTGTCAATACATATGCTGTGTCACCTTCAGGAACTGCTGAACCTGTAACAACAGCATATTATTATTATGAATATGATGGGACTTAACTGTAGCTATTGCTGCACAAGAACGCATAGCAAACCAACAATAAAATCAACCAGTGAAACTTTTCTTCCAGCATAAGGCCTTATAAAATAGTCAATTTAAACAAGCATTTAAACTTTAAAGAGCATTATGTCACACATGCTTGTTTTTAGCACTGTTGCTAAATGAATTTCTTCAAATCATTATCACTCACACACCATCTGCCAGATGCCACCCAGTGTTTTGGTGAAGGACTGAAGTCGACTGTAATATTATCATCTTTATTTTGTTGTAAAACAATTCATAGTTTTGTTCTAAAAACTGGTAAACGACTGCTAGACATGCATGGTGACTACTGTCTTTAGTAATGGTCTTAATGGACAGTCAGCAATAATCAAATAACCTTTCATTGTACACTTTAAGGTGTGAACTCAGAAAAAAATATCTTAAACTCTTAAAAGCTGCTGATTGACACTGGACGCAATAATTGTCTGACGTTACTGCAACGTTTAATGAATTTAGAAAAGAAAACTAGTTACCGGTAGTACATACTCTAGCACATTACACATGAATAATAATTAGTAAACAGCGTCAAGTGACATTTGATGATCACCAATAAGAAGCCATGCTTTCTTGTTGATGCCTAGAAAGTAGTTTGTCAGCAGAACTGCATGCTCTTCTTCATCTCCTTGCAACATCTGCAGGAATTGCTGAAAATCAGCAATAAACACAACAACAATAATAATAATACCCAGACGATGTTTATGGTGCTGTCATCGTGACAAAGTCACTGCGAGAGTTCACCCGGTTCATCTGACGAATGCAGGGCGACGCCAAGTGGCCGCCAACCTTCAAACCAAGCCAACCGACTTGAGCTGTAGGCCTAAGTATGCCTGTAGGCTGCAGGTCCAACATCCACCATCGCCATTTTATTATTACTCAGCCTGAAAGCTGATACTCATTTCACCGTCCCACGGAGGGTAGAAGGCTGAGTCAACATAGGCAACCTACTGTTGTACTAACATGCACAGTAGCAGAGGTTGCACTTTGACAACTGCAACTGTGAGTGACACAATGCATCGTCTTTAACGTTCACTACAGTGTCCCACGTAGACTGCATAATAACACAACAATCTCCAGTCTGCATGGACTCGTGTTTCAGCCGCTACTGCGATCATAACAGATTTCAACACTATGTCTCACATACCAACTACATACGAGTATATCACTCACATACCAACTACATACGAGTATATCACATAACATCACTGTGCATCTTAGCATAAGAGGTTTTAAACATCTCTGACAGACAACAAGACAGAAATCTTATACAGTGAATACATGGTGCCTAGCGTCACTGCAACTGTAACCGATGGTTGTAATGATTCTGGCAATCAATCACTGCACTGATCACTGATCAGTTGCAGGATGGTTCTGGCGACGATCACGACATGTATTCATTGTGTATAGTCGTAATCTTTATTCACCATCTGCAGTGGTAGATAAAGCATACACATTCAAATTATACACTGCAAACATTGTGACATGAACTCGTGTTAAACGAAAGACTTAAAAAGCAAAGTGTAGGCTACTAACTGAGCAGTTGCTCCAGATGTCACAGAGACCGGGAAATACGACGCTGTCTGACACTGAAGGAATGAACGACACGTATCTTGCAATCATCTCCTGTCATCACCAGCAACAACAACAAATATCAACACTGCACTGAGCAAACAACAACAACAATCAATCAAATCAAATGCAGAATATTAACATATAATGTCGCCACACTACCTTGTAAAACACAAAATTGCTATTTGTGGGACACAAAGCATTGTTTTCGCAATTTCGGCGACATTGATGAAGTTCCTTAGGCACACAGTTAGATAAGCGAAGAAGTAGTGCTCATGTTCAACAAAGCAAATGTTCAAAATGTCGTCCCTTGGCACGAACATACGGCACGACTACGAGCCTTGAGCGCCATTCATCAATAGCCTTGTTGATCACGCTCTGCTTCATGTCGGCCCAGAGGGCGATCAGATGCTGCTTCAGTTCGTCGACATCATGTATTGCGGTCTGGTAGATGCGCTCCTGCATCAGCCTCCATATCTTGTAGTCGACTAGATTCAGGGCATTCAGGTCTGGGGAATTTGGAGGCCAGAGTTCTGGTCCAATGAAGTCTGGCATTTCTCTACGCAGCAGCTGAATCATGTCACGTGCCCGGCGTGCAGGGGCACTGTCTTGTTTTACAAGGTAGTGTAGAGACATTATTTAGGTGAAGCAAACAATCCTTATATTTTTTGTTGACAAATTTATTCAGGATAACGTGTGCCAAATTTATAAGAATTAGTTAACTTTCATAGAAGATATTATCAAAACAATTTTGGTGTTTTTTATGGGACACAGTGTAGAAACTAAAAAGATAACAAAAAAAACTAAAACAGAAAAAAACACTGAGCAGTCTAGAGTCTGTGAATAATAATGATAATAATAATAATAATATATAAATAATCGTCATCGTCATCATCATCATATTTCTTATAGTTTCATAAGGCACAGATGCACTTTGACTTCGAACTAGCAATTCACTATTCACAGCAGGGAATTTCTACTTGAAATTTTCTGTTGTAAACTAAACTCCATTGGCTACAATAAGGTGTACGATATTTAGCTGTGCACGACTGACAGACATAAATACTTACAGCTCCACCTGCAGAAATCTCCTCTGGAGGTTTCAGTTCCTTCACGTATCGTGTAACGAATATAGAAACTCCTTCAAGATTGACAACTGTAGCCATAAAATTCCTCTTTGGAAATTTCTTCTCCACTTCTGCCAACCACCTGTCAGCTTCTTGCATCAGTTGCTCACTCTCCATGCTCTCAAACTGCGACACAAGTTAACATCAGCAGACAACGTGAATGGATAAATGTCACATCTGTTTCTCACACACTCGTCAAAATACCAAGTTATTTTAACAGGCAGAATACGTTTTCAAATACAGCTTTATTTCAACGAAAACATTAAATGGCAAAATTTACGATTACTGAAATTCAAGTATGTTTAATTACTCATAATGCAATCCGATTATGACTGCAAATGAATCGATCTCTGCTGCTCGTTTATTGAACAGTTTATCACAGAACAACGTTTAGACATCCTCATTGTCTGTCTTCCCAAGAAGAATACTTTGTCATCAGTTATTTTTACAGTGCCTCTGCAATGTATTTGTCATAAAGTATGCTTTGTTCACTTTGTTTCTATTACTGACAATATTACTATTGCACTCTAACCTCTGAATGTGGCTAATTTCAAAGCACTATAATTAACATAATTATCTCGGTGTATCATTGAACTTTCATATTGTCACATCCATGAAAAATAATTGTACAATACTGTAAATCAACTTAATATAACTTACTGAAAAAAAGAAAGTGCTCAGCACAGGTCAATGCTTCAACACATTGAACATGAAATACATATGCTTTAACAGTGATGACAACAAAACACTATTCCTTTCAAAACCATGCATCATGAAGCTATCAAACTGCAAGATGCACATCTGCTAGTCGATATTTCACTTACCGATCATGCACAGCATGCTAATGCAATCAGTTTCACATTTTTTATAATTACTAAATTCATAACAACAATGCAAAGCAGGCATAATAAAACTACATGCTGTTCCCACACATTCAATACTCATGCAATATTCTATCTTGAAATGTGCGGAAACACGTTGTAGGATTAAGGCTAAAGTTAAAGTTAGCTTCTCCCCATTACATATTAATACTACCAGAAGCAAAAACTATATTATATTAATGTGATAAAAAGTGTATGTATATTTTACGACATCAGAATGTTAGTTTCAGTTTTTGTTGCAATATATGGTAGCGCATAATACATATGACTAACTGTTGCATTCAGCATGAATAACCACAGTAACAGTTTGCATACAGAGCTGATACAAGTTTTCTGACAAATGTCTGAAGTATATTGTACAAATAATACAACACATAATAATTACTGCTTTACTCAGCAAAATGCTCACCTAATCAAAAATTGAATAAAAATGAACCAAAATAATCCGAAATTGATTAAAAACAAACAAATAAAATCAATGTTGGTCAGCAACAAAACAAAGTTGGCAGAAGACCAGCAAGCAACACAACAACAAAATGATGTGAATGCAAGTCTGAACGAAGTTCACTTTACCAGTCTTTTCCCCAGTTCAGCCTCAACAGTAAGCATCTGTGGAATGAGACACGACATGCAACTTGTAAATACAACAGAACTGCGCCAATAACAACGTTAATACTCAACACTGAACAGACATTTCATTTCCTGTTTGCAAAGTGATGCAAAAACACCAAAGTGCACTGAAACTAACAAAATACATGGACTGCATTAATTACGATTAACATGTAACATATGAGAAAATTGTTGAATAAAAATACGAAAATGGGAATTTTTACACACAAAAACAAGGATCATAAAACAAAGCCACTGAGTGAATGCTGTAGATAATGTATCCATTGATCTACAACACTTATATAGGAGACAAAGCATATTTCTGTAGACTGCTTGGGTCAAACATTGGTAAGGAAGTAATTAAGCATGCATGGGTTGGCAATAAAATGACGTGTCAGTGGTTATAAAAAAACTGTGTACAGCAACAATTACAAGCTGATTTGCCGAAACACTTAAGGAATACAACACACGGATATGGAACTAACTGGAATACGACAAGAAAATGGTTAATGATAATGCAGCATGCAGTACTGACCTTCTCACGGAATGGTTCTGGAGCAGCTAACTGTGGCTCAATTGTGACAAACAACGTGACATAAGTGTTCTCTGTATTGCATTGTGCAGTAGGTTCTGTCGCGGTATCGACTTGTGTGCTGCGACTATCATGCATGTAACCAAGCAGCACTGGAGGCTTATGAACACGAAATGTACCTTCAACCTTTCACACAAACACACACATATGTCACACATATGCTGAGAAATATTACATATCACAAAAGCAATATCTCCATGTAGATTGCAGACGTTCAGAACTCTTCAGTTATTCAAACAATAAAACATATGTACAGGCCTATAACTGAGATTTCCAGCATACAGAAAATCCAAAAGCGCAGAAGAAAACAAGTGTTCAAAGGAGTTATGCAAAAACTCTTGTTTGTGCGATAAAAGATAAAGAAGAAAAAGTTCTTTCAGATCACGAGGAGGTAGCCAAAACATTTTCAAGAACTGTGTAACACATAAACAAGTGTTAAATCAAACAGTGCTTAGAGTGAAGACAGCTCATCAAAGACCAGTAAAACGGAGATAGCGGCTGCAATAGCTGGACTGAAGCAGAATAAAGCACAATGTTACAGCATAGGAAATACAAGCTTCAGGACAGAGCGGGTTGTACATCACGTATGAACTTTGCTGCTAAATATAATTTTACAGGCCAGATGTTCCTCTTGTTGCCAGACTTGAAGAAAACCAAATGAACAAACAGGTGCTACATGAACTGCTAAGATTATTTTACTAACACGATTATGTGTATAGTAAAATGCACGATTAATATCAAGTCAAAGGCAAACCCTTCCATTGATGTAGATAGTAGTAAACGGTATTTTAATTCCGCCAAGCCAGCGTCGTTCCACCCTGCGATGGATAGTCGAGCTCCGGTCTCTCTCATCCTGCTGCAAATAAATCATGACATAATTGTATATCTAACAAAAACACCGTCACTGCAGATCACAGTGGTCTAGTGATAACATGTCCGAATGCATTGTATGATACCTAGGATCAAATACCGCATGTTTTTTTTTTGCAAAACCACTGTGTTTATACAGCATCGGGCATGGACTGCACATCCTTACTGCGGTGCGTAGGTCAAATCAGCCTTCTATCTTCTGTGGAATGGTAAAATGAGTAAATGGCAATGTGGCTGTAGATGACAGGAGCTTAGAGGCAGACTCAAAGCCCAAGTTGGTTGGCTTGGTCTGAGGACTGGCAGCCACTTGGTGCTCTTTTACATTCATCAAATGAACCGGGTGAACTGTTGCAAAACTTGCAATGACTCTGTCATGATAACAGAACCATAAACATTGTCCCAGGTATTATGATTACCACTCTCAGCATATCTCATAGTAAATACTGTATTGAATGAGTTCATTTCAGGTAGAACACAAAACATGAGCATCAGCCCTTTCAGTATCTACTTTCCCAGTTGTACATTAAAATAATCTGCCTTCTGCAGAAAAAAGAAAAAGTGTTTCGGCTTACTAAGAATCTGAAACAAATTTTGGTCATACTATTGGTGAGACTGTATAATAAAAACTTCAGTTTGTATAACAGCCTTCACTTAGTTTAAAATGATGTTATACACTCTAACTAAGTGAAAACAGTTTCAAGCAACCTAGCTTTAGCACTCTACATTCAAATGCTGCATCCAGTGTACACTGTACAGTGTCGAGATAAATCAAAACGATATTTAGTGAACTGAACATTACCTGTGAAATATCAGTCAGGTATTCATCAAATACGTTAAGGTAGAGTGAGTCATTGATGGTCTGTAACATGGCCGGACTGTAGTCGTCGTGAGGTGCTCTGCTCACAAACATGCAGCAATGTTTCTTGATGATATAAATCATATCTTTCTCATTACTAACACTAACAGCTAAGATCTACTAACATGTGAAGTACCTCTACTGGGCTGTTCCACGGTGTTTTAAAATAACCAAAGGACAAGTAATTATATATTTCAAGTAAATTTAATGAACATTTAATGAACGAACCTGAATGGAATGCAAATCTCCTCGTTCCAGCTCGGATTTGGACCTGCAGCAACAGATGTGGCGTGCACATGTCGCTGGAACATGGCCTCAATGAACGGCCGAACTTGAGTCTGTAACCAAAAATAATGCTACACTAATTTCGACCAGTGAGACAACTCACAGCATCAGCCAGTCCAACTCACCATTACAATACATACACACTATAACATACTGTTATTACAATATTAATATTAGACTTGGCGATGAATGAAAATTTTAAATGTTTAATTTTCAAAAAATAATGATCAACTTCAATTTAAAATATTCAACAAAAAACCATACAATCAGTCACTGTGCACAATTTTAATAATAATAATAACAACAACAACAACAATAATCTCAATTACATAATGTCTGTTTGTTGCTTGACATGCATTTGATTCTAAATTACACAATTCCACTCCTTGTGCTACCAGACTGACTTCTCCCTTTATGCCAGTTTGTATGTACACAACATGTACGACGACTAATTATCAACTTCACAGCTCACTGAAACCAGCGTAAAACGTTAACAGTAACATTCAAAAACTGTAAAAAGGCAATTTCATCACATGCTGTCAAAACCATATGACAGACAAACAACTCAACAGAAGTTAGTAGTTATACCATGGTCAACATCCTTTAACAAACGTTTACATCCAGCATGTAGCATTTATGTCGTCTCCAATTTGTCTGCGACATATGGCACTATACAAATGTTTTGATTGTTTGCTGCCGCTACAAATCATAATTCTAATCATAATTCTATGAACCCATGCTGGCCATTTCACTGTTCACTGGTGTATGTCACAGTCTTGTACACCATATAAGTAAAATTCTAGTAGCTTAAGCTTTGAGGTTGTTAAGCATTAAAGTAATGATGAGCATATAACACAACATAACAAAGTTAACAGTAACAACGACCGGAATGGTGAGAAGTTACAACCAACAACACTAATAACAACATGAACCTTTGTATCCACTATGCCAAGCTGGTTGTCAATTCTGCCGAACTGTACACACATTATGTACCATTAATGAACAAGTGTAACACGACTTCATCACTGACGTCCTTAGCACAGCTTCACGATGTCATCTAGCGGCTCCACATATGTGAATGAATGCATTTTTATTTTTTATTGAGAATTTGTTTTTCAAATATAAAATACACAGGCATCAACCTTGCACCACATGCTCTCACTACACAAAGTTTCAAATTCAAGACTTTTGTATGTTGTGAGAAATTGCTTGAAGAAACATTGCATTATCAATCACCGACATAGCCAATTAGCTCGACTTAATGCATCAGAGCCACGGCTGTGCTGAGGAAAATACTATTTACTAAATCAACATACACATATCAGTTCACAACAACTACTACCACTATCAATACTTTCAGTTTCTGTTTAACTGGCCTACGTTTCTGGAGTTACTGTACTTCAGAACAGACCAGATTCTGCGAAGGTCTACCAAAGCGAAATGGTTTGTGATTGTTGGAGCTGGATTTACACAGGCTGAATGCCAGTCCTGTCACCTAACCAATAATGGTACCACAGCACTGGTGGGTTGACATATCAACTTACATGACATACAACACAATACTCAGAAAAAACAACAAATACAAATATGCGAAAAATGTACACAATTATCAGCATCCGTGCATATCAAACGGCTAACAAACATCTTTTATACAATTCTCTGGCAGTTATAAACGCTGAGATCTTGTCATTAACAAGAAGCCATTAACACTGACCTCATAATGTGCACACAGACCACAATCTTTGACGGCACCTAGTTCCGTCTACCAGTCACATACAAGTACAACTGACACAACAGTGCAACTGATCACTCCATTGTAGCAATAGCAGAACAGTTAATCCCAAAAAGCATCTTATCTCAGTGAGCGTTTAGAGTTTAATGTCCCACTCAACACATTAATAGGTCATTTTGGGGATGAGTCTTTCCAGCCAATCACTTTGCTATGGTACTGACAAAGCAAACCTACAATACCCCAAGATAAACACTAGAAACCCCAAAACTAAACCTAAGAAAAACCAAACTAACCCTAGTTTAGTGACTTAGTCGCCTCTTATGACATCTGGCCAGGAAACAGATTGGATCTATTACTCTATTCTAACAAAAAAACCACAGCTCTTGGAGCCCACATGGGGCGCATCTTTTTTTTATTATCTTATTTCAGTTTAACAGATTAATTTCGCCCACATACTAGTTGGAAATGCCCAAATTTAGAGCTGGTATGGTATGGTATAGTAGGGTTTAACGTCCCCATCGACACATTATAGG
>Ga0209145_1000222_pt1 | contig 11373 bp, 7 predicted proteins | sample WorMetfiPIANOSA2_FD_187396 | JGI IMG/M metagenome (GOLD analysis project Ga0209145, IMG submission 187396) | Marine gutless worms symbiont microbial communities from Max Planck institute for Marine Microbiology, Germany - Olavius filocauda... | ecosystem: Host-associated > Annelida > Digestive... | reverse complement strand
AAGATCAGTTATGATGAACTAAAGATGTTGGCACAAGACAGATCAAGATGGTGTCAGTGAAGATGGAAACCTGCCATTGGGCAGAATACTACAGCATAGACAATTGACTGGCTGAAGACTCATGTGTCGAGTAGGATGTTAAACTCTACACACTCACTCACTTATTGTAGTCAGCACATCTCATATTTGATCTTGTCATGTCAAGCATGCGTAAGATATGTAAGTTTGCAAATGGTATCTTCCATTCCAAGACATAGACGTAGAGAAGTAGCGGGCTCAGGCTGATGCCTCTATGCCTGCCTCATCAATAGAATATGATGACTATTTAAGCTAAATTATACTAACACTTTTTCACTTTGGCTTCTGGTTCTGTGTAGCTCTGCCCTAAAAATTGTAATTGATATCTTGATTATTCCAAAACTTGTTTTAAAACTATTTACAGATTCCACATGTATCACATGACTAGGTAGAGAATTTCAAATATTGACGATTCTACTTGAGAAACAAAAATTATGTAGATCATATTTGACTCTGAATTTCTTCAGTTTCAAGTCATGGCCTCTCGTTTTACATGAATGTACCTTTTCCAATCTTGGGGCTGCCACCTTGTCATATTCCTCGTATTCCAAGGGTAGAAACTCTGTCAAAAACTTTCACAGTTCGTCTAGTAGTTTATTACTATCTTTTTCACTGTTTTTATTGTAGTGATAAATGGAAATCATAGTAGTTAATAATGAGTAATGATAAAGTAATGATATAGTTGTTGTATATTACTAGAGAGCGAAACCTCCAAGTTGGCGAGGCACTTGGGATGCCACATACTTCCGACCTGCATGCCCACAGGATTTGTCCAGGATTCAAGAAGAAATTCCAGACTTTCAGAAAGTGAACATCAGTGAAGACTGTCTATACATGAACATCTTTGTACCGAATGTAAGTGTAAAGTAGACCAAATGATTGTCTAGTGCACCAGAAGTCTGTATTAATAAATATAAATGATGATAATAATAACAAGAAAATGTACAACCCCAATAACTGCAGTTTATTGAGTTATCCATTGCGATCTCTTAAAATTGATATTTGACTTCTATACCTTATTGTTCTTGTGTGAAACAAACATACCAAGTCTGAAGTCTGTATGGCTGCTCTACTCTACTACATTTGTTAGGTTGCAGTCTAACAATTTGTAACAAATTTATTGCTAGAATTTGAGATGTTACGATTATATGGTATTGCAAATGTAATATGGAATGACTTACATATGAAAGTCTGTGACTCTGTGCATTTATGCACAGTTATTGGTAATGTAAATTTGGAGAAGTTTGATGTAAGCTGTTTGTGAATGATTACACAGAGAACTCAGCCAGGATTGAAAGAAGATAAAGCAATTTACCCGGTCATTGTCTACATTCACTCTGGCGACTTTTCATCTGGAACGTCTCAAACACAACCTGGTCATGTGTTAACACTTCAGAATGTTGTGGTAGTCACCTTCAACTACCGCCTCGGCGCTCTCGGCAAGTTTAAGTTAACACTGCTTTTTGCACACTGAATGATAATTTCTGTGTCTGAATATTGTTTTGACAGAAGATAATGGTTGTGTCATGGCTGACTTCCACAGTAGGCTCGCCATTAGTTGTAAGAAGTGTATGATGCAGAGATGGAGTCAAGGTCAAAGTGACAAGGCGAATACTACGGTCAAGGTCAGAATGGCAAAGGTTGACCGAAGACAGTATCATCGTAAAAAGTAAAATGCAACATAAAAAGAGAAGAGCAAGAGCATTACGTAAAATAACATTTACGATCACGCTGCCAAATATTCTACAGTTCAGCAGGTTTGAACGACACCATACAGTCTGGCATCATTATAGCTGGTAGGCTAGAGTCAAGCACGGAGTACATTTGCCTGCAAAAAGACTTATGCCAGATGTGGAAGAGGCAAGCTGTGGCATCATGCGTCAATGGTCTGCTGCCAGATGACTGCGGACTCCTTGAGCAGAGTGATATGGACTTTGTGATGGACATCAGTGAGCATTGCCTCATTGTTAAGCAGTCTCAGCAGAAGATACAAGTGCAGACTGCCTTTAGCTGCTTTGCGGTTCAGTATAACTTCTGAAATAAGCATCGACCTGCAAGGTTGAGACAAGACCAGACCATCGTTGCTAAACCTGTAGCAGCAGAATTAAATTTAAATATGTATTTTATATTTAATTTTTTTAATATATATTTAAATGTATATTTTATATTTAATTTTAATTTACCCAACCTTACAGTTACATAATAGAACTTAGCATTCCGTCAATGTCACATTGTTATTGCTTCATATTATTATAAATATTTCACACACTATACCAGCAAAACTGATGCCCATTGTCTGACAGAAAAGTGTTTAGATTTGCTCGACATTGTAATGCTGTTCTTGTACTGTTTATTGTTTAGGCTACTTGACAACTGAAAACGAAGATGCACCAGGCAATTGGGGTTTCTCTGATCAAGTGCAAGCATTAGATTTTGTGAAGAAGAACATACGAGCATTCAGAGGAGATCCAGAGAGAATTACATTAATGGGTGACACTGCAGGAGCTGTTAGTGTCGGGCTTCATCTTATATCACCAGCCAGCCGCAGAAAAGGTTTATGCTTAACCACTTATATCATATGTCAGATAATAATACATAAATTTGTAAGGCACACAAAGTCAGTAGTAACATTTAAAAAATTGAATTGGAGGTGCCGGCAGTCGCTAGGTGAGCAGTATTGGTAGGCTTTTTAAAAAGGTAGGTCTTGAGGTGGCGCTTAAAGGTATCGATGGTGGGGAGAGTCTTATGTCAAGAGGCAAATCATTCCTATTGTGGGGGCATGGTAGCTAAAGGACCTTTTGTCAAATTCAGTGGAGAATCGTGGACAATCAAGGAGAAGTTGTTTATTTGAGTAGAGGGAGTCTAGTAGTTGATTAAAGTGCGGAGGTAACCAGGCTGACCAGTGGTAAGTGCGTTGTAGGTGAGACAGGCTAGCTTACAGTTAACACTCTATAGAGTGGACAGGTAGCCAGTGCAGTTCACGGAGAAATAAGGTAGTTGGAAGTTGTGAGCAATGGATAAAACTATCTGAGCAGCTGAGTTTTGCAGTCGTTTTAGTTTCCTGACATTGGTAGAGCCATGAATGAGAGAGTTTTTGTAGTCAGTGCATGAATGTACTAGGGAAGCAGCAACCATGTCATCTGTGAGAGACCGCCTAATGTGATGTGAATTTAAGTGTAGACTTGTGATAAATTATCAAAAGACAATGAGGAGAGCCTTCTATGTCAAGCTGTTATTAAAACTCTTTTTATCATGATAAAATTGTAAAAGTAAACATTAATAAACATAATTTTGCATTTTGTATTTTATTGCATTTGGGATTTGTTTTTGTACTTTGTATGATCCAAAAGAGATGTGTTAAAACATTTATCTGTAATTGATGATTTTCAGTTTTTTAATGTAGTTGGTAACAAAATTTAAATATGTATCAAATTTATTTAAGTTTTGTCATTGTTGTTGACAGGTCTTTACCATCAGGTTATAATGATGAGTGGGACTGATTTAAGTCTGTACGGTGTAGTACGACCATTCTACCGGCCTAGGCAGTATGCTGATAGACTAGCCACGTCTCTGGGTTGTTCAAAGGGCGACACTTATACAATGATGGACTGTCTTCGGTCAACCAATCTTACGTGGGAACAGTTTGTACATGCACAGAGACAAGTCATTCCGAATGTGAGTCAGTTTGAATTTTATCTGTTGTAGAGTTCAGTGCTTATTGGCTGCTAACTGCAGTCTTATTGGCTGTCTCTTTTTTTTCGAAATAATTTTGTTTACTTACATAGCTCCTAGAAAAAATATCAATGTGAATTTAAATTCACTAGCTGATTCTGCATAGATGAAATTAATCTGTCTGTGATTTTCACCGATGTATTTGTTAGCTACTAAGTCAAAGTTAGCTGTTTTGTTTTCACGAGCAGGATGGCACTCGGACAAATCTCAGTGTAGTTTGGGCTCCCACACAAGACGGCGGATTCTACGCGCTCAAGACCGAGTTGTATCTTCCTGAAATGCCAAGTGACATGCGCCAACAAGGCAATTTTGAGCACGTTCCGGCAATTGTTGGCATCAGTGCACAGGATGGTGCAGAAGTTGCCAGTATGTACTCAAGCACTTGCTACCAGTTTGTGTAAATACTTGTGGCACACTTGCATTTCAACATTTAACAGGCTCCATATACAATCTTTTGATGATATGGCCTTTCTGTCTGTCCATCTATCTGTCTTTACGTCACTCTCATGGACTGTGTCATAACGGTTAAAGCTATCATCAAACTTTTTCACTGCCTGATTCAGGCTGATTGCTCAATCATTCTAGTATTCCAACACCAAGCGGTAGTTGGCTTTTATGTATTTTAGTATAAAAATGCATTTTAACATTGTGCACTTCCATGTTTGAGGTATCAGAATGCCCACATGTGCCTACTGTTGCAAACTTGACTAGATGCTATTACTTTTTTATTTTTAGTTTTTTTCCATTGCCCTTTTAGTTTGGTTCCTGCAGTAGACTAACCTGGCTTCCTGTCGGTTTTTGATTGCACGTTAAACATTGCGTTCTCATACTGTCGTCAACAATGACTGTTCTCTGCAGTGACCAAAACTGGATTCCTGGGTGAAGATTGATCTAACCGTGCTACCAGTGCCCCAGCGGCTAGATGTAAATGTGGCAAAATAACCCAAAGGTTAAAAGTAATATACAGGGTGGCGCAAAAAGAACGGGGTCAGTGGGCCATCCTATCTCATTGCAAATATTCTGAAAACTCCATGACCGAATTCTGTAGAAATTGGTGAACTTCTGCAAAATTATATGCTGAACACAGTCATTAATTTTTTGTTTAAAAATTTCATCGTGATGTGGCGCCACCTAGCAAAAACACAGCTAGTGTCATTTATTCACACTGTACAAAGATTTGAGCATCACACAGTAGCTGTGTCTTCGCTAGGTGGGTCCACAACGCAATGAAATTTTTAAACAACAAGTTAATGACTGTGTTCAGCATATAATTTTGCAGAAGTTCACCAATTTCCACGCAATTCGGCCATGGAGTTTTCAGAATATTTGCAATGAGATAGGATGGCCCCGTTTTTTTTGCGCCACCCTGTATGTTGCATGACAAGTTGATGAGTGATTTGATTGATAATTGATTGATTGTATGTAATTACAGATAATACAATTGAAGGACTCCGTGGTGGAATATCGACGGAAGTATTTGAGCGGTTTCTAATGAACTTGATGAAGGACTGGAAAATCATTGATGTCTATCGACAGCGTGCCGCAGAAGCCATAGAGTTTCAGTACACCTTCTGGCCAGATCCAGACAATCGTACAGCTCGTGGACAAGAATTCATTAACGTGCATATAACTTTACGATAATAATAATAATAGTAATAATTATAATAATAATAATAATAATAATAATAATACTCTGACAATGTTTATGGTGCTATCATCATGACAAAGTCATTGCGAGATGAGCTACAAAATGGACAGTTAAGATTGTACAGTAGCATGTGAAATTCAATGCTGCAAAGCTGAACTTGTTGTCATAGTTAGAAATTAAAATACTTTAACTGAACAGTCAGCAGTCTGCATGACTTCTGCAATATGCTTAATATGGCAGTTATGTGTTCTTAATATTCTATATGATTTCAGTGCTTTGATACTGTTGGGTGGGCAATATGAAGAAGAAGTGTAAAAAAAATATCACTCCATCAGTCTTCAGATATTTCCTTGGAGACCTTTGGGGAGAAGAACATTGGTTAACTTAGATATACTTTGAAAATGGCCATTAAAACAGTTGCGAGTGTGTGTATGAATCACAAATATAATGTTTCCACTTTCACACTATGATGTGTGTTTAATTTCTGAGATGTCAGTCCTTTAACACTGTTTGTTTTGTGTAAGAAGGACATCTCTATTCTGTAACATAATTTGCTGTGCCAGAAACAATAGGCTTCTCTGGGGAGACCATTGCGGGAACGACTTAACCTGTGTTCAGCATGAAAAGTAGGCCGGTTAAACAAAAACCCGAGAAGAGTTGTGTACTTGTAATTAACAGGAAGAGAATGTGTCCGTGATTGCAGACATATATGGCCCACCCTGCAAGTTTGTTGGGATCTCTTGATATTTGACCATTTGACTTCTAAATCTTATCATTGTTATGTGACATTAACATTTTCAGTGAGTCTGAAGTTTGTGTGTTCCTGTTAGTTATGCCAACTCTAGTACACTTGCAAGGTATACACGATAGTGTATCATTCTATGGCAATGTTGTATTGTTTATCATGTGACCTTTACTTTTGACTTTTTAACTATGCAGTCAGCTTCTTGTCAATTTTTTTTAGCTTTTTAAGAGCTTTTTCTCGGAGTTACGTCAAATACAGGACAAATTACAAGTGGACACAGTACAATCCGTAATAATTAACATGCAGTTATGTAGGCCATAATCAATGTACTAGCAGTCTGCCATCTGAAACTGTTATACCATATTAAATTTACTTTACATGCTAGTTTTCAGAGTATAGCTTAAGTAACAGTTTACATTTGTGCACTTTGTATTGTTTAACATTACAGTTTATAACAGACCTATGGTATGGTGTCGGAATGGATCGTGTGGTCAAACTGCAGTGCGAATATTCTCCAACGTATACATATGTCTTTCGGTGGAAATCATACACAGACTGGCTGCCGTGGTATTTAGGTGAGACAAAGGAATACATACATGTCTATATAGATTTATGCCAAATGGCTGTACAATATATTGCAAAATATTCATACACTTTTAAGTAGTCATAAAAGTAGAAGAATAACAGAATTAACATAACTGGAACTACAATATGACATTGCAAATGGTATGGCAGTCTTTATGTCTCATGTAGGTTGCTAATTTCTAGGATTCTTTCACATTGTGTAATTATTTTATTGTATTATTTAAAATTGCATTTATTTTAATCCAGCCTCTGGATGCCAGAATGATAATAAACTCGTGTGTGTTATGTATTTGAAATAATAACTTGCAGTGAAACAAGCAATTATAATAATAATTAATATAATAATATGTTTTGCTTTAAACTGTTGCTTTTGTTTTCTATTGTCATGTGCTAAATGATTTGTACTTTTTCATTATATTTTATGTATCTTTTGCTATGCAGAAATTCGGCTACATACAGTTGACTATCTACCCGTCAGTTGCGAATGTTTTAACTGTAGGTGCATCATACTCTTCTATTGTTGGCTACGTTCTTGGGTTTCCGTTTCTCAACGATACCGTTCTGAATGAAACCATGATGGTACCACGCCAGTGGTATGATTACGACGACATGAATATCAGCGATTTCATGATGTACATGTTCACTTCTTTTGCCAAATATGGGTGTGTACATTTTTTACATATGCATCATTTACATATGCATACATATTTTTATTTTATTAAAAGCAGTAAAGCGCCAGAAGAGAACTAACATGTTGAACAAAGACAAGACAATTAGTAAAACATATACAATAGACTAGACATAAGTAAACTACACTGTATCCCATAAAAACACACCAAAATTGTTTTGGTAATATCGTCTACAAAAGTTAACTAATTCTTATAAAATTTGGCACATGTTATCCTGAATAAATTTGTCAACAAAAGATGTAATGATTTTTCGCTTCACCTGAATAATGTCTCTACACTACCTACACACGAAATTGCTATTTGTGGGACATGAAAGCGTTATTTTTGCAATTTTGGCGACGTTAATAAAGTTGTTTTAACTGGGGTGCTCCGATCTGTTTTTCGTGGAACCCGGGGTGAAGGTTGACCGTATTACCGTGACACTCTACTGACACAACAGATGTTACGGTACCTGCAATCCATCGCATTGCTTTGTATTCCAGCAAGACAGTGCCCCTGCACACCGGGCACACGAAACGATTTAGCTGCTATGCAGGGAAACGCCAGACTTCATCGGACCAGAACTCTGGCCTACAAATTCCCAGACCTGAATCCACTCGACTACAAGGTATGGGGGCTGATGCAGGACTGCGTCTACCAAACCGCAATACATGACGTCGATGAACTGAAGCAGCGTCTGATCGCCATTTGAGCCGACATGAAGCAGAGCGTGATTAACAAGGCTATTGATGAATGCCGAGGGACGACATTTTGAACAGTTGCTTTGTTGAACATGAGCACTACTTCTTGGCTTGTCTAACTGTGTGCCTAAGGAACTTTATTAACGTCGCCGGTATTGCGAAAACAACGCTTTGTGTCCCACAAATAGCAATTCTGTGTTTTACAAGGTAGTGTAGAGACACTGTTTAATTGAAGCAAAATACTTATATCGTTTTGTGACAAATTTATTCAGGATAACATACGCCAAATTCTATAAGAATTGGTTAAGTTTCGTAGAAGATATAACCAAAACAATTTAGGCGTATTTTTATGGGACACCGTGTAGTAATATACTAGACAAGACATAAGTATAAACGTTTAAAAACTGGTAACTGGCAGGGTTATTCGGTTAGAATTTAGTTTGCACGACTAAGCCAAATATTCAGCAAAGTGTACATACATTTATTAGCTTAAAAATATCAGTCAGCATGACAATTAAAGTTGACTGCTGAGCTGGTGAGCAAGGCAACTGATGTTGTCTCATTCCAATTGATTTTGCATTCCGTTCTATATTTTATCAAGTTATCAACTGCATTTCACTGGTGAGACATGACGTGATATATGAATGTGTTGGTTAATATGACAATAATAACAAATTACTAAAATGTATGAGCAGTGACAGAAAGAAAAAAGAACAATGTTTTCTCGCCATATTCAAATTCTAATGACATACTGCAAACTATATAAACTGCTATACTCAGTCTTCTTACAGATGATCAAGCATAAACAAAAGCAAATCTTCTCATGCTGTTACTGGCACCCATTGCTTCACCTTTTAGTTACCAAGTACGGGGCATATCCAGAACATGGACACCTGGCGGCTGCTAGGCCTCTTAATGTTTTCTACTTACGAGTTTAAAAATGCCTAAAATATTTTCCTCACACCAAAGGGTGACATCTGCAAGCTGCCCTAATTATAGCCCAGAGTTCAAGTACTTCGGGAGCTGGCATCTACTATGACACCTTGTAGCGTCTTTGTGTAGGCCCTAATGCAAGCGTACTATTGTGTAGTGCTAATGATTAGTTGATTACAATTTGTGACAGAGATCCAACTCCGAATATTACTCGGAACGTAACGTGGCAGACGTTCAACCATTACAACTTCACATACCTGGAGATTAACTGGCACAGCTACATATGGTTTCGCTATCGGCAGTCTCACTACGGCTTCTGGAATGAATACTTTCCGCGAATGGCATCGCAAGATTATTGTATGAACTTGATACTGATCTGTGTTTTAGCACAGTAGAGATAGCCTACAGTAGTGTGATTGTTGTTGGATTCTTTGGAGTTGGAACCTGTCACATTATCATTGCCTACAGCCTACTCAGTTATAAATATTATGCAATTCTAACAGAGAAACTGCAGTTGTCGCACCCTTGTATATGACTTGCCATGTTACAGTACCCTGTGAATTGCTGTATTGTTATCATTGTTAATTACATTGTAAACATGTTACGCAATAAGCAGTCTTCAGAATCAGCGCTACAGTAAACTTGCCAGCCATACAGCAGCAAAATGCATAGAAAATACAAAACGCATTGACATAATTATTATTATCACACTTAACTGTTTGCATGTACTGGTATATATACTTGTTTTGTCGATTATATTCATTGTATTGCATTGTATTGTTTTATTCATCTATTCAGCTATTGCTGCAAGTATGTTAATAACTATTCTTCTTCTTCTTCTTCTAGAAAGTAAACATACAAACTAGACACCTGTCACTTATTTCATGGATTATATAAAATGATAACGCAGTTTACTATGATTGTGATTTCAGATTATCCTACAGCGACGCCAACTCCAGCAGCCTACGAGTACGTTATAGCGTCTGGCTGTGCTTCTGCGCTGCTACTCCTTCTGCTTGGTACAATGGTGGTGCTCATCTACCTGCTCTATTATCAACACCGCAAAGCTGAGGAGGCACTATATCGGCACGAGCCAGCAGCACGCCATGCAAATCCCTACACAATGCCTGAAAGTCGGACTCAGGCCTCGACATCTTTTAATTCTGGGTCGTCGAGGTCGACGGTAATGACTGCAGCACAGTTTGGCAGTGCGTATGGAATGTCAGCTGCACAATTTGGCAGTGCACATGGTCTATCGGCTGCACAGTATGCCGCATCTGCAGGCTATGGTGGATCACAATCATCGCTTTCAATAAAACAGCCTCAGATTCATCATTCTGTTGTGTAGTGTAGACCAGGACTGGTGTGAACTGTTTCGCCACTTTGCTGAATGTGCACATCACTCTGTGCAACATGGCAGTTGGGTCAAGTGATAGAAACAAGATATGAGGCCACGATGGCCGACGTGATTGATATGTGGCCCTAACTGCAATTTTAGAGTTGCATTTATCTGTTGGGATCTCTTCATCTTGAAATTTGACTTCTAAAGCTCTTCACCATTGTGAGAGTTTAACATAGCGGTACCACTGTCTGAGGTTCATTTGGCTGTCCGTTAGCTGTTCTAGTGCATTTGTAGAGTATACAACAAGTTGACTCATGACCTTTGACCTTTTAACTGTGCAAGTTCTCGGTATTTGTACATCGTGAACACATTAGTGATATACCTCCAAGTTTGAAGTTGACAGGACCATCCAAAAATCACGGTTCTCCGTGTGCTCTATACTTCTACAAAGTGTGCAAAGTTTAGTGTGGCCTTTCTTTCAAAAATTATTGTGCCATCATTATACAGTCTTGTGACCTTTATAACCTTGATCTTTGACCTTTTGACTACAACTTACCGATGTGTGCTACTTTGTGACTACAACTTCACAGAGTTTTAAAAGGATACGAGTTATACGACCATCCATTTGTCACTTATAGTGCACTAGCCAAAGTACCCGTTGTAGCCGTCGCTCATGTGGCTCTCCAGACCCCTAGCTGGATTTAGGGGTGGGCCCTCAGAGGGGTGAGGGATGGGAGGGGACTGTATAGGCGTAATTTTTTTGTCTGAGGGGTACAGTACCCCACTTTTCAGGACGAAAAGATGAATTTGCTGTCAACAGAAGCGATCTGCGAAGATTAAATTACAATATAACCATTTCTGGCCTGAGCTCCGCCCTGGACCTCGCTTGGAGAGCTCACGGCGCTCTCTCAGACCCCAGAGTCAGATGAGGAGGGGATACT
>Ga0209145_1000221_pt1 | contig 11377 bp, 4 predicted proteins | sample WorMetfiPIANOSA2_FD_187396 | JGI IMG/M metagenome (GOLD analysis project Ga0209145, IMG submission 187396) | Marine gutless worms symbiont microbial communities from Max Planck institute for Marine Microbiology, Germany - Olavius filocauda... | ecosystem: Host-associated > Annelida > Digestive... | reverse complement strand
CCATTACGAACATCCGAATATCGGTTAAATCTCGCGAGACAGATCGTAGACAATGCCAAGAGAATCGATCGCCGGTTTTTAGCCACGAGCGCTCCCCTAATCGTTGTGGGGCAGAAAGAATAAGGAAAGAGTTCGACTACGAAACTGCGCGGCAATTTTTTCAGGATGGGAGGGATATCCCTTAAGCTAAAAAGGGACGCATATATTTTTGGGGTGTGGTCTGCGGAAAAAGGGGTATAGTACTTTTTGGGGTAAAAAGTTATAGCGTGAAAAAAGAAAATCTCGTATGCTTCTGCTGTTGTCCCTGTCGTCTGTGCACTTCCCTCATCCTGCCTATCTGCCTGCCTACTTACCTATCTACCTACACCTGCAACGTACAAATCTAACGCTACACTATTCTAAACGCAATGATCGACGAGCGGAACGACAAAATTCTAGTGGCCTAGAGCAGGATTTGAACCTGCGATAGTACAACCAGCGAGTACGCACTAAGCGTACTAACCGGTGTAGCTATCCGTAACTGCCTTGAAGTGATGGTGATAGATGGTGTATTTATATGACGCTCTGGCGGTGAAAATTTTATGAAAAAGGAAAAACAATAGTGTATGTTATTAATTTCTGTAACAAGAGCATTGCACATGCAAAGCGAGACATATTTTAGAAATAAGAAAAAAATTAATATTTAATGAATAACACAGGTAGAACCCAGGTAGGCTGACACGTGGCCGACGTATACAGGCGGTTCCAGGCTGTCAACTGTCGCGCCAGAAAGTCATGTGGTGTACACACCTGAGCGTGCCAAGTGAGACGCGTCCAGCTAAGGACCGCTACACCTTTTTGCTCCCATTACGGGCGATAGTACGTTGTAAGCTACATAAAATATGTTTGTATTGGCCATTATTCTGACAGAAGTTATAATTAGTGATCCAATAGTAGTTTTGTCTTCATAGGAACGCTTCATAACGTACAGCTTAGCCTCGCTCCATTGTGATTAAAATACGAAAGTGATTGTGTAACATTGTTCATTACCTGGATGCGTCTCTGATTAGCCGAGTCATTGAGTGGTTGATAGTTCGTTGACAATTTGTTATGGCGTCTGCGTCTAGTAGTTAAATGGACAATTCAAATTAAGTCGTACAGTGAATTATAATTTGATAAATTTAGGACGGTTCGTTTTGAACAAGTTTAATTTCTGTTGTGAACTTGGACTGTTGAATTGTCGACGTAAGTGTAATCGTTGTCGTCGTGACCTGAAACTTTCTGTCGAAAGGGAGGTGGAAAGGAAGGGAGAGAGGGAAGAGAGGAGGAAGGAAGGGATAAGAATGGGGAAGGGAGAGGGAGGATGGGGAGGTGGAGAGGAAGGGAGGGAGGAATGGGAGCCTAATTATGACTTAATTTATGCCTGAAATTGTGCCAGTTGGGTATGGAGGAAGTTACTGAAAGCACTGAAAAAAGGAAACCGAACCGAAACCGCGCTTTTTCTTTAATAACCGACCGAGTTCTGTAAATTGAAACCGTCACAACACTACAACAAATGCTGCCAAACCACTGCACAGTGGAGCAGCATCCATCCTTCTTTACCTACAGGGGGAGCGATGTCGGCAAGGTTTATGGTCATTGCAATGCTGCTGAGGCACTGTTTTGTTCCGACCCAGTGCACTGTTTTACCCTTGTGGTCTGGCGAGACTGCTTAGTACTGTAGATGCTGCATGATTGTCATAATTACTGCTAGGCATGTAATTGTACAGTGTGTACTGTATGCGTGTCATGAGGTAATGTGGACTTTGTGCAGTGATGTTAGTGTCATTGACAGGGTTTTTGTGAGGCCCCGGTCTCTTTTGTCAGATGAAACTATGCGGCTTCTCACGAATTCACCCAGGCCCGCCCCTATGATGCCTAATTGCTCCTATCTGTTGGTTTAACCACACCAAGGCGTTAACTGTGCTTGCTTAGAATGCAGCAAGTTTAGTTGGCCCAATTAAGAACTCAGGCATCCCCATCCAGGTCAGGTCAGCTCTAAAATCAGACGTGGGATTTGAACGCAGGCCCATGCCAGTAACCATTCAGGTACAGCACACACCCAAGCACCTTGCACCAGACCCCACTTTTACCCACTAGCACTTTCACAACTCTCACCTTGCTATATACCCATACCTGACTTGATATCATATTTGGTGTTTAGAATTCCAGTCAGGATCAGTGGTAATAGCTTCGAGTTCATTAACAAGTGGCCAGTACTGCTGTCAGAGGACCAGACCCCTATCTAACACAATGTGACCTGGGCCCAGACTAACCAACGTAGCAAGAGGCATCTTGATCTTTCCACCCGTTTTTCAGTAGTTCACGCATGTGATCAACCAACCAACCATGGAGCTCATCGATATCATTGTGGGCACTTTGCACTCTTCGAACATGTCATGTTAATCTCATTTACGTACTTTCTGAGTTTCTGGCAAATAATGTTTCTGTACACTGGCAAGTTCAGTACCATGTGAAAGACTGTTCAGCTCAGCCGGTATTGTAACATTTTAAACAAAAAACGTTCCTCGCTTGAACCACATACATGTGCTCTCAACCATTGTTCGAGAATACATATTTTACGTTTTTTTCAAAATTAAAAAAATGCGTTTTTTACGTTTTCTTGAAATGACAAAAATGACGTCAAAAAAACATAGAAAACGTTATCAAAGTTTCACAATGATTAATTTGCTGACTTTTCACTTTCGGAACACACTGTGAAACAAATACATATACATGTACATACAACATTATATAAAATTGTTGATTAAAATATGGCCTTAGTAATTTAATACTTACAGGACAAAAACTGATCGAGTTGTCTCTAAAACTTTTCATGTTATTACTTTGTACGTTTTTTCAAAATCCAAAATAACGTCACTTTTTACATTTTTTTGCTTTGTTGCATACGTTTTCTCGAACACTGCTCTTAACATGCTTGTTTGCCAGTTTGACTGGATGAAAAGAGATGATTAATTTAATCATTATCATTTGAAACTAATCATATAGATTTTTCAGTTTTGAAATTTTATTAACAGTTAATTAATCATTACTTTCGAAAAGTTAACTGATAAAATACAAAAAAGAAAAAAGGTGCCCCCATAACTTTTGTCAATAACAACTTTAAATCTTATTCATTACCACCACTACTTTTCATTTTATGTGATTGTTTATAACTGCGTATGCATGTAGTGTGGAGTGTATAGATGAAATGTTAGTTAGTGCAGTGTTTGTTTTTCTGCAGCAAAGCATTGTGTTAAGAGTGTACATTAGGAGAGAAGCAGAATTGGATTGAAACAATATTGCATGAAAAATAACTGCAGTTGCAATAGATTTGTGCAGTGGCATCACCAGAATTTTGGTTGAGGAGGTGCACGGCCATGTTTTTTGTAGGGAGCTCATGCTGTCCCTTTAGTATGAGGAAGAAAATACTGTAGAATATGTCTTTTTTATGTTTAGTTAATTATTGCTAAGAACCTATTATTTATTTATATTTTTATAAAAAAAATAGTTATACTGAGTATAAATTTAAAACATGGTTAAAATTTATAACCAGTCCATTCCTAGATAACCTCAAGAGATGTAGCAGTAAGGAATTATGGAGCCTTCAGCTGCATGTCCCTCGTAGTGATTGTTGTAGTACACGCATTTTAGTTAAGCAACTAGGCGTATCCATAAACTTGCAGAGTCAAGGGGGCGTGCCCAGTGCGCCATAGCTGGTGAAGCCACTGGAGTTGTACTTGTGCTATTCGATGGATATTGGATAAGTGTAAAGTGATAGTGGAGTTCACTGCCAAAGTGTATTGTTCTCGTGTATAAGTTGTTGTCTGTTGTAAAACTTATTAACAACAAACGTCACGACGGCAGTTTGAACAGTTTGTCAATACTGATTAGTGATTACACAGTAGTCACGTTTCATCTGGTTAATATAGTCCAGATTTGAAGAGATAAATAGTGCAATTATTGCGATAAACAGGACTAGTTGGTACGGTGTAAACACACAAAGCATGTTTTGACGGTCACTGGGCGTGGCTGGCCTGTATCTAGATGAGTGAGTGAGTGAGTGTGACTTCCCTGCCTGTGCTGGCTGTCTGCGCTACAGACCTGCGCTATTCATAGCACTGTACTGCTGCGGGAAACAGGTGGTTAGCCAAGGTCAGCAGGTCCCAGGCCAAACCTAGTGAACTGTGAATCCACTACCTCGTGACAACGAATTCTAAGCTCTTCGCTGCATTTTTAATCGTCTAATATACTTTACTTATGCATGTATTATTTCAATTACGTATTCTTAATTCTTATATTTTCTCTTGTCAGTCAATTAGTCAGTCTGGTGTGATAAAAAAACTAGTATTCGTGAAGGCCGTCCGGGTCGATGTCCGATGTGAGTCCAGTGGGTAGGACGTAGGAGAGGATATATGGTCGGAAGGCTTTGTGGAACAGGCGTGTTATGAGTCTGGAGTGGAAGAGAGAGAGAGAGAGAGAGAGAGTCACTGTATGGTTTATTGTCTATCCATTCAGTTCTGACGATGATTAGCCTATGCCTCCCTCCGTTCTCTGCGGTAAAGATCGCTTGTCGCGTCAGCTGTCTTCGAGTGTACTGCATAGTTTCATGATACACGTTTACTTCCTAGCATAAAATGTCAAGTTGTCATTGAAGTTCACATACTGTAATGTTGACACTGATATAGTACCAGTAAGTTGTACATCAATGGTTCGACACGGGTTCAGCTGACTGATTTACGTCTGCTGTGTGAGAAATATTGATGGTCCCTTAAGGCTGGTTTCATCCAGTGCTACTGTACTTATCGGTGTCTTGTTTGGTTAATTAGATAAGTTGATGTGGTTCGCAGAAAGCATTATTCAATTTGCATTTATAATGAAAAGATGCGGTTTAAAACATTTATCTGTTTATGTGTTGTGCTGATGAGTGGTTTCAAGATGGTACACAATACGCACTGATTGATGATAACACTAGAGTTTGTGCTGCTAATGTCTGCTGTACAAAATGAACCGAGTGATGACAAAGCAAACTGATGCGTTGTGCTGACATGAGAAGTGTCGTTACATGGAGTACTTGACGTTTTGACGTAGTAGTCAGCTGAATCTGAGTGTTTGCAGTTTTTAACTTTTAACATGTAGAACTACTTCGTTTTATTACTCGTGAGTTTAGTGATCATCTGCCTTATCTGTCCACATGATAAAACCAAAACGGTTGAACTAAAATTGCCAAACTTGGCACAGGGATAGTTGATCACGATACCTTGCCCACTAATTAATATTAGGTCAAGGTCACAGGGTCACAAGTGCAAAAACATATTGAAGGCGATCCAGTGGCCGGCGTGAGTTACGCAGTCTGTCGAGTGCCCACCCTGTAGTTTACTGTTGCAATGCTTGGCTTAGCTTTAAGCTGACTGACTGACTAACTGACTGACTGTCATAATAAGACTCAGTAGACAGCAGTGAGGTACAGTGTAGATGTCGTCAGCGGTTACCTGGGCAGGTGAACAATGAACACGTGGCGATGAGTCATTGCGCGTCACTCACTGACACATAATATTGATATTAACAGCACGTGTCGTGTCGTGTTACGCAGCACAAAAGCTGACTGCAGCGTCTGCGCTTCTGTTTGGTCGATTTGTCGAGGCCAATAACACAAACTCTGTGCCCCCGCTCATATACACTACACAGTACCAGCTGGATGTCATCACAAACTGTTATACTAATTGAAGGATGCTTTAGGATAACTGTTTCAGTAATTATAATGGATATATTTGTATTGTACATAAATTTTAGTTGGTTCACTGGAACATGTGATTGAAAGGCCATCTAAATTATATAAATGTAAAAATGCTGATATTCAGTTACACAATAGTGCTGTAGTTGTATGATGATAATACACACTACGACTATGAGTCAAAATGGAGAAATAACCGTAATTGGCCAAATTGTATAGACCAATCTAAGCTGGTTGATGACTAATTTTCTTTGTTTTTATATTATTAAATATTATGCTGCAGTGTTTGTTTTTGGCTAAGTCTGACGGCCACATGGATACGTGACCCTGAAATTGTTCTCTGTGAGATAAATGTCTTTTTGTCCCCCACCCCCCACAAAAAATATTGTTAGTTCCATTTCCAATGATATTTTATTGTAGATATTGCAAATATTTCTGTTGAATAAGAAGTCTTGAAAGTTAAGTTAGATGCCTTTGATAGTCAATCAGTATATGCTGCCGTATACATCTGTCCCACTCCTCTGTGCTAGTATTTAAATATTTGAAGAAAATGTACTGACGAGTATTAATGACTACAGTGTAAACAGCAGCCAGCAATAGATCTCTGTGTGTGTATGTATGTGTGTGTGCAGGAACGAGACTCGTTTACGACCGAGCGTTCCTGCTGGAGTGTCGTAACTCACCGCTGGCTAACAGCCCGCCAGCCGGTCTGCCGCAGATCCCTGGAGTGACGTGCACCATCTCGCCCGGTCAGATGGTGAAGAACGGTGTCAACCCTGGGAAACATCATCACGGCCACCACGGTCATCACGGCCACGTGCCCGTGACAACGGCGTCTGTGCCGGCGCACGCCCCTGTCCATCCCAAGAAACCGCAGCCAGCCGGTATCTTTCTCATGTATTTACTCGGTAACCGTAGGTGTACCGGGCTCACGTCTGTGAGAGATGTTCTTACTCTGCCTGAAAAAATATGTATTGTATATGCAAAAATAAAGATAAAAAGTTTTCTTTATCCTTGTCACTGCCCAAATTTTGCTTGACCAAAAAACAGCAAATGCTTATGTCTGTCACATGCATTAATCAGCCTGTCAACGAGATGATTATTAGTAATAGTAACGTTTAGATATCATATCAGCTCCACCGTGCTGCTGCATTGTTTTTATCTTTAGCAAGATGAGGTGATAAGAATCTATTGTCTGGACTACCAATTAGTTGCCATCAAATTACACCCACAGTGATGTCACCTGCTGTTAATAGCTACATAGCTTGCTGCGATTCAATGCAACATAACGGAATTGTGGCAAAATCCACACATTGTTTTAATTTTACAACAGAGTTGTGTGTGTTTCAGTGAAATGTTGAATTTTTCAGTTCGTTGTTCACCAACTACAGACTGAAATGAATGACAGTTATTTTTCATCCCAGTTGTTGTTCAGTTAAGTCAGTTAGTACTCATAGTATGAAGTGATGTTTTGAACTGATCAGCGTCTTCCGAGTTGCCTTAGTTATTATTGATTGTACACGTTTTTCTGTCATTAACTTTCAAACAAATTGACCGAATTTCATGAAAATAATATACAATACATACCATATAATGTATTATGTACACTTTCATATTGATAAAGAAGTTGTTGGTACGCAGTAACCAAGGCAGAAAATAGGACCTTTGTATTTTCATATACTTAATAACCATACACTAGACCATCATCATCAGCGTAATTTTTAAAAAGCCTGAAGCCCGGTTTCCACTACCCGAGTTGACGGCCGGAGTTGACAGGTGACCGGTTTCCATTACCCGTCAACATTGGGGCCATGTTGACGGGCGCATGTTTCCACTAGCCGAGTTGACGGGCCGTCGGTCACCCGTCAACTCGGGTAGTGGAAACCTGGCTTAAATAGAACCCTATTGCAATGAGCACTAAAGGAGAGACAGTCAGACTGATAAACCACATCAAAGTGACCTAATTTCGGTGCTTTGTTACTGCTGTATCAATGACCAATTAGCATGCATAGCCGTTGTTGTGACATTATGAGGTACGTGTGTTTGCTGCAGGTCACGGTGATGAGCCGCTGTTTGAGATGGACATGTAGTCCAACACTACCATGTTGTCGCGTGGTGCTGTCTGCAGCATGGCGTTACCGTCAACATGCAAGTGTTACTTGTCATCTGCTGATACTTCCTGCTAAGCAGTGTACTTGCTAATCGTCTCGGCTGTACTTCCATAAAATACCTGGTCGATTTCCAGCTAGCAGTAGGAAACGTTTTAAGTCCTCATATATATATATATATATATCTGTATGATGTCACGTCGACAGCCATTGCTGGTCGCTAATTGCTACTTGGTAATGGCAAAGTTGGTTCAACTTGGTTGCGAGACGTGTCAGTTGGTTACTGTGTGACTTACTGTTGAGATGTAACGCTGTAGAGCAATGCATGTGATGCATGGCTGTACTGCATTGTTCCGCTGGGAACAGGACGTCGTGTCATACAACTAGCAGTATTTAACATGCTGTTTGCTGACAGTTTGTGTTGATGTCGTGATCGGTGCAGTGGAACCGTATCTGCTTTCTGCAGTGCATGTACAACAACTGAAATACATTATATTTTCTGATAGTTTGGCACAGAATGGAGACGGCAGCTGACGGTGGCTAAGGAGTGCTAACAACAGGTGCATGTTGCTCACAGTTTGTGTGGTTTGTTTTACCGTCTTAATTACAGTTGTTGATAATGACTGCAAAACGTGAGCGTTTATTTTTATCGATGAATTTTTTGTGAACAGTGGTTATGTTGTGGCGGCATGAATTGTGACGGTTTTTTTGTTGAGAAAACTTATTAACTTTTAGTCTCTTTGTATCATTGATTAGTTTTGTTGTATGACTGTCACATCTATTGAAAAGACTGTGAAAGTGTATACGATTATTGTAAAGTCTCAGGTGTAGTATTATGCAGGCAATGTGACCGGTGTCCCAGCTGAGTCAGTTTTGTAATTGCTACAAGCCAGCGGTACACTTTTGGCTGATGCCTTGCAAGCGTATATCGGTTTGGGGAGCGAATGATATGCATTTCAATACTTAATACATTACTGTGATCAATAAACTTGCAACGCACTGTTGTTTGTCGTTCTTACACAAGTTTCCTGAGAACACCGAAACTGAAAGCTTAGTGAAGAAATTACATGTAGGCTATTTTCAGATTCAGTGACACTGTGTCTGTAAACTCTTTTGATTCTAGTGACACAATGACTTTTTACATAATGGTGCTGTCATATGGAGAAATATCATTTAATCATATCTACAGCTGATAATGTGTTTGTGTTACGGTAGTGGACACAAAGTAAAACACTTAATGACTATTAATATTAAGTTGTTGAATGTTGATAGGGTGAGAAGTATACATGCAGTAAGTGTTTATAAGTGCTAGCATTGGCGTCACCAGCTGTGGTGCACTGGGGCAGGTGCTCTCCCTCGACTGCAATATTATGGATACACCCAAGTTGCCTAACTATACCGGGTGGCTCATAAAAACGTCCCAAACTTTGGTGCTGAATTATAAAACACTTAAGCTGAAGTTAATCAAACTAAATATATATTTTCAGTGAGCAAACACTCATTGATGTGTACACAGAAATTCACGCTGACATTTCATAGTTTAAGATACTAAGCGAAATCGTGCTACATGTCAAAATGCAGAAAGCCACAAAGTATCTAGTCTATTATCAGCAGCCTTAACAAGCGTTCAACTGAAGATGTGCTGAATTGGTCCCCATTTTGTTTTGTGACTGCTGCTAGACACCTTTTCCACTGCAGAATAGCCTTCTTTATAGGTTGGTCATCGATATCGTTCCATTTTTGTCGTATTGCTTTCTGTTCATGTAAGTTTGCATACGGTTCAGGCAATGACTTTGTGTTCGCTGTTCATGCAAGACAGTGCACCATCACATCGAGCCAAGGTAACTCGGGATTTTCTTCGAAACGTTGTTCGTGATTTCATCAGTGCTGAATAGGCACCACACTCACCAGACTTGAACCCTTTAGTTTATTCATTTTGGAAATCTTGCAAGAACTTGTGTATGAGGGCGACGTGAACCGTATGCAAACTTACATGAACTTGAGAAAGCAATACAATAAAAATGGAACGAGATCGATGATCAACCTATAAAGAAGGCTATTTTGCAGTAGACAAGGCGTCTAGCAGCAGTCACAAAACAGGATGATAATTCAGCACATCTTCAGTTGAACGCTTGTTAAGCTTGCTGATAACTGACTAAATACTTTGTGCTTTTCTGCATTTTGACATGTAGCACGACTTTGTTTAGTATCTTAGTTTACGGTCGGCCGATTTTTTTCGTATTACTGGGCACTATAACATTTAGTTTAAGTATGAAATGTCATTGTAAATTTTTGTGTACACATCAATGAATGTTTGCTCACTGAAAATACATATTTACTAAATATGCAGAACACTTAAGCAGAAGTAAATCAAACTAAATATTATTTAGTTTGATTTACTTCTGCTTAAGTGTTTTATAGTTCAGCGCCAAAGTTCGGGACGTTTTTTATGAGGCACCCGGTAATTATGCATATATAACACCACAGAAATAACTTGACTGTGCCCCTCCTCAACCAAAGTTCTGGTGACGCTACTGCGTGCATGGTTATACACCAAGCAGTGACAAATAACTTCGATTGCAAATTGATGGACTTTCATTCATCGTGCTGGCAGTAGCCTAGTCGACAAGTTCACATCATATGAACACAGGCTATAACTTCAGCAAGCAAACAATAATACTTTCTAAACATGATTGTTGATTAATTGTTAAAAGTTAAATCACAATTTTTAATGAATTAATTTTTTTTTCATCCGTCAGTGCTACTGCTACTATAAAATACTAGGCCTACTATAAAATACATATATAAGTAGGTGTAAGTCTATGTCGTTGTCAAAACTAACCAACCAGTAAAGCCAATAATTTTTTCAATCAATAACAGCAACTTTTTCACCAGTGATTTGCGTTAACGGAGACTTTATAAGTTATTGCACATTATTTCATGACCTACTTAAGACAGCCTGTACTTATGTCTAGAGTGAGTTAACGGGTTATATAACTCGCTCGATCACAGTGAGTGTCGTAAACATAACGCCAACTGTTACCGTTTAGCGCTTGGACAACAGTCATGAAAATTGTTAGTTGCAACATTGCCTATCGTGGGTTATGTGAGCACACAGCAGACAAGAAGGATGGCTATCGCCAACAAAATGTGAGTCAGCGGCAAAAAAGCCGAGGGCTGAAGATATGTAGTAAAAAATTAAACAAGATTCTATTAATTTAACACGTAATTGCCGGCGTGCGTACACTGATACGCGGCATAAACACTAATAATAATATCATGACCTTGAAATCTGGTTTAGAAGTCACTCAATGTCACTGAAAGTGGTGCCATTCAAAATTTTAGGTGCGGTTTCCTATTCGACTTTTGTAGTAACTATGGCTGTATCTGTAGCCGTTTGTGACATATTTAATGTCAAAGAATGGCCTGACCTTGAAACAGGGTTAGCGTTCGTTCAAGGTCATTGGAAATGGCACCATTGATAGATCGCATACGAGTTTAAATACTTAAGTTGTTT
>Ga0209145_1000220_pt1 | contig 11385 bp, 7 predicted proteins | sample WorMetfiPIANOSA2_FD_187396 | JGI IMG/M metagenome (GOLD analysis project Ga0209145, IMG submission 187396) | Marine gutless worms symbiont microbial communities from Max Planck institute for Marine Microbiology, Germany - Olavius filocauda... | ecosystem: Host-associated > Annelida > Digestive... | reverse complement strand
AAATACTATTTTGTATTTTCAAAATAAAATACTATTTTGAAAATAGTATTTTGCACATCACTGCTTATGGCTTGAAATTTTTGCTAGATTAAACACTGGTCCACTTTAAAAATACATGTACAGCACCAATGAAGTTACGACTTAATGGTGCCTTAGAAATATGATGATGATGATTATTATTATCACCGTCAAACTGTGCAACATGATCACAACTTGATCCAAAATAATGAGAACGTAATAAAACTCCCAGTACCGTAGCAAAAATAAATGATTCTCAAAACAAATTACACTAGTATTTACAAATAAATAAGAGATAATACATGACTTTTGTGGTGGTAATATTACCCCTGAAAGTTTTGGTGAATTAATTTACACTGATGCAACACAGTCAGACACACTGCACATAAGTATTACAGTACATACATTTGGTTCAGTAATGACATTCCACACAATAACAAAATATTTTTTCTGCAATGGTCAAAATATTTCAGTCTAAACACAAATTGTTCAAACATAAAACGATGTAAAACTGACACAAGATTCTTTAGATCACAAATAAAAATAAAGTAGCTGGTATAAACATTGACACTGTATTTAATGAAGTTAGAATATTAAGGCTTAACAAGTTAACATCACTCAACCTCTTGATCACAAAGTCATAAGAAACTAGTTAGTAATGTCACTACTTTGAAACGGACAAAAAATGCATCTGAATCAGAGTTAAGTTTTAAACAAACTGATTTATTAATTTCGTCAGCATGGGACTTAACAAAACTGCATAATTTCATTTAGTACTGGGATAAAAAAATAATACCAGTGCTGCAGTGAATAACAGGCATTGGGGAAGTACAGGGTTGTATGTCCTGTACAGGACTCTGTCGTATTTTATAGTCTGTCCCATTCTCCTGCAAAGTTTATATGGGATATATTACAACTAGCAGAACGTGATATTTCCAAAGGCATCCAGTTTCTCTTTATGCAGTCACTTAATTAATTTTTACCATGTGGCACATTCAGTCCGTTCATCTGTCATACTCATGATCTTTCTGGCAGCCCTGCCATTCTAGCATCTAGTATTAATACATGGCATGATGGCAACATAACTCGGATGCATCTGCATAATTATGTTTTGGATTCCCAGCTGGGCTTTCATCCAACATACAGAACAACCACAACGTAACGTAAGTACACATACAGCATTACAGCTTCAATTTTCCCTCATACCTATATGTACATCATGATAAGCATATCACAGAATATTACTGCAACTGATGCTCAGACGATCTACAGTTAATGGTACTAGAGCACATTTGCCAAATATGCGTGTCTTGCAAATGACAATGTGGTTAGTTCAGCAAGCAGCTGTGTGATGGCTAGCTGAGCAGATACTTGAACGAAATGCACTGTATTACATCTATACGACAGTACAATAAGGTCAGTACACTGCAACGACCAACAAATCTGCCAAACCAGTAAAAACATCAAATGCGAAAACTCTCTACAACTCCGTTAATGTGGCGTAGTCTGATGAAGAAATCTGAGCCTATTCCCTGCATGGTCTCCATGGTTAAATTTCCACCCAAGTACTGTGCATATGCTCTGCACACTGGTAGTCCAAAGCCGTATCTAAAGAAAGCAAAATAACAATATGAGACATTTATTCACACTCAAAAATATCCAGTCTGACCAGTCATCAACATCTGTCAACACATGCATCACGGTATATGCACATATAACCATCTTAATACCCATTTACCAGTTATACCAGGGTTAGCTGGTTGCTCACTAAAGGGTTTGGAGCGGTTTATACAGTCTACATGCTCTTCCCAACACCAAACCAACTGGAAATGTTTACACACTCGTAAGTTTAACAGAAGATTTAAAGCAAAGTGTATCATAAGTACTAAGTAGTGGTAAGATCAGCAGGACATATGATGACATGAACTTTATTTAACATTTTCACAACAGGACTCTTTCTGTGAATAACATCTGCTGCCAGTTGTAATTATACATTTGTTAACACAAAAACACTCACTCCAGATGCAGTTACAATACATTGTACACATGTAAAAAATAATAAAAATTTACACGTTATTTAAAAAAGAATATGTCTTTAATATTCACTGAAAATTTTATGCAAAAAATATCCATTCACTTCTGAGAAAATGCAGTTTTAGTCCGGGCAAGATTGTTAAGAAAGTGCCCTTTATTACTGGTTGACTATGCAAAAATAAATTGTAATTTATATATTCAACTTTTTACTATTTCTACCTAAATTATTAGAATTCCACTACACTGTAAAGTTAATGCATATAAACATTGCAAATAATTGTTTAAAATTTTGTAATAATATATTAAGTTACCGGGTAATTCTGAGAAACTGCAATAGTTGGATACTTTTTAGCCATGTCACTCGCATCCTGTACATGTCACGCATGCACGTGAAGAAGAAATTTAGAAGCATTTGCAGAGTTGCACAGTTCACAACATGTATTTACCCGTGCATTGTGCCCGCTGAACGGTTGTTCATCAGTTCGTCGAAAAGTCCATCTGGTATGAGACTTCCATCGTCGGTGCGTGAAGGCTTCCGCCCACTCTGATAACCAGTACTCGTGAATCCATACTCCCAAATCTTTTCAGCGATATCGTGTCGTATTCCACCGCCGCGGTCACTTATTCTAGCAAAATCACAAGTCTGTTGTAGACATACCGCACTTAACTGTCACCGTACCGTCACTAGAGTAGTCACACATGAAATGCCGAACTATGAACAAATGAACAATAAAATACAAGATACAGTATTACGACTGTAAATGTCAACAAAAATACAGAAACTAGAAACATACTTGATGATAAAATCAACGTCATTGCTCGCAACTGTTACAGTGACTGATGGTAACTTTTCAGAAGGCAGGTTCTGGTTTGCCTCCACCGTAGCCCTACAGCATTCACACAACTAGATACAGTTGACTTTTTCAGTTATTTAAATGTATCATATTTATCACAAAATGCAAACTGCAGTAAGCAACAAACAAGACATGTACTGTTACAGCTTAGAGTTACTGAAGTAATTATTATAAAACTAAACACAACTACCATTTAAGATGAAAGATAGAGTCACAAACCTCCTGCACTTTATTTCCTGATTCTAACCATATTATTATTTTTCCTCTTAAAATTAAATTAAAATTAACAAATTCTTTATTAGATCAAGCCAGGGGTGTCGATCTCTCACAGGTTGTAAAATGCACTTAACATCACAATGGTTTATACACCCTCACACGCTTATGGATCAAACCACACCACCATACAGTTTCGATAAAATCCGTTCAGTAGTTGCTGATGCCAACAACATTGGCGGACACCAATACAGTTAACAAACATTACAAGAGGTTTTCGTTTAAACAATATGATGCTGCTTTGTATTCATTTTGACTGCCAATGCTGCATTTTCCATTTACGAACAAGACACTAATCACGACAGTGTTAAAGCAACTGTGTACTGAAAAGCATACCGATGACAGCCACACACATACCATTTACGGCCCTTTTTCTAGGTACACATGGGTCCTGGGTGAGTTGGTGCAATCACAAAAGAGACTTACTGGAACAACCACTGGATTTTTATAAGCTGCATGTCCTTCCTGGCACTCAACCTATAATGTCAAAGCACTACACGAAAACCCAGTGGTTTGGTCGTCTTTTGTTTTATAGACATGGTATCAGCACACATGTCAAACCAACAATGTCAAAGCACTGAAGGAAATTTACTTATGATACATCTATTGTTACTTGTTAAACCTCACAAAAAGTCATTTCAACTTGTGCATGCTCTCCGTAATCAGTTTGTAATCAGCCGTTACATAAGTCCTGTGAGCAAAAAAACAGCAGTTTTTAACAGTTACAAAGCACCCTGTTTTCGCTACATTCATACATGATATAATACCTCATAGAGTTCTTCAGTAACTCATGCAGAATGTAGTCCAGAGGTGACATTATGTAAGGAAAAACTGTTGCAGTGTGTCCAGTCACCTTCACTTCTGGAGCGATGCCATATCTCTCAATGCACATTTTTCTGATCAAACAAGCATAATAATATCAAACAAATTTCACTCTACGACTTCTACAATTACTCACAAGATGCAGCATAATACAAACTGGTCTTGATACAGCAGAATCAAATACAGACACAAAAATCACACACAAAAAACACAACTTACAAATACACTTTATGAATTACAGAAATAAAAAATAAACTTTAAATTATAGAACCTGGTGGATTCTGCCTTCCTCTCAATTAGTGTCTTTGGACAAAAGTTGACCGTTATTACACCAACTTGATTCGGCTGAAAAAAACAAATAAATCTCGTTTATCTTTACTATTAAAGTCTGTATTTAAGTAAGTAAAATGTAATGTTCATAGTAAATGGAGATTATAAAAGGTACCCACTGTACCGACAGACACATTCAATAATCCCTTGTATTAGTTCTAACTAGACACTGGTCACTCGATAGAGTGCAAACTCACGCCGGCCACTCGATCACCTGAAATATGTTTTTGCACTTTGTGACCCTGTGACCTTTAAACCTAATATCAAACAGCTAGCCAGGACTCATGATGGACTATCCCTGTAGCAAGTTTGGTGATTGTAGTTTCAGCCATTTTGGTTCTATCGTGGGGACAAACAGACACACGCTCACACACATACTTTACTCCCATGACTCGTCAGCATGAGCAATTAATAAAAATAAAATTCCTAAAAAAATATATTAAAAATAATTTTATCCTCAGGCAGTATTATCTTAGTTTGTCACAGTTAGTTAAGAGTTTCACACTCATCATGCTGCAGTTGAGTGACGCATGTTATTTATTTTACATTAACATTCACATTTATATCCGTCTTTATTTATCTGCCTCTTATCTAAATGTTTCCTAATTCTCCTTCTTGTTATTTCTCAATAACCTTCATAGCATGATTCAGTAGTTTAAAATAGTTTAAAATACAGTAGTAGTTTAAAATACATTAATAACCACCACAAATAGTACTACAGTACTACAGAAACCTCTACCAACAGCATCTAAATCAACTGTATTAAATGCCAGCAACTGCACTGTATTAGCAACCTTGTCCTCATGTAGCTTCAAGTGATGCTCAGATAGAAGTCGCATGCCAAGTCGAGATGTGAGCATTGAATCAAGGAAAGACTTTGTTATGTCAGCATCCTAAGCAGAACACATTAGACAATACTCACATTTAACATCTGCTGTCAGACATCATCATCATATATAGACGACAATAATATTTTACATATAACTAAGCTGTTAGCATTCAAATTCTAACTCCATGTCTTAAGCTTTTATCATACAAAACTCATTTTTATAAAACTGCCAAGAATGCTAGCAAATAGAACAGCATTTGTCAGCACTTTGTAAATTACATGAGGATGAAACAGAAAACTGCAGAAAGCCGTGATATACACCTTAATATGTCTGCGGCAATCTGTGAAACCTTCGGCCAGCATTGTCACAACTTCACGATGCTGTTCAAGTAGTTCAGTCAGTGCCTGACGGAACTTGAGTTCACCATCAGCATCAGTTATCTGCAGAACACACACATGCTGTCAGATCAACATGTCAGATGTACTTGGCTACAAAACACTCAATGATTTTCTCTCAGCAACATTTACTATGAAATGAATAATTGGAACTGCAAAGCAATCCACGGCATTGGAACCACTCTTTAAAATACATTTATTTTTAAACTGAAATATACTAAACATACATGCATGTAATAATCACAAACAGAAATATATGACAAAAAGAGTACCAATGTTTAGCAACACATACAACAAGAAGACACTGATTATCTACACTGAATAGAGAAGAATGGCATTCTGTAGACCTAGATCTGCCTGTTAAACAGACCACACAAGAAGAGTAATAACACACAGCTATAAACATTAAACACACAAAAATCACATTAAATAATGTAATCTGTTATGCAATGAATTCCAAGAAAACATTTAGTGCAATATTATACAAAACAGTTGGATATACCAGTGGGATTTCGCTCAACAGATGAAATGCTCGGATGTACAGTTCATGCTGTTAACAGACACAGCATTACACCATCTACTACTGTGAACTCAATCACAAACGAGAATCATTAACCAGAAGGGCACTCATCAGAGTGCAATACACTCATTACAGTGCAATACCTCGGCCAATGAATACGTTTAAGTTTGCAATATCAAACTGGTACACATTATTGAAATCAGGCTCATCACTAAAATCAATGTCATCAGAGTGCTGCACACCTGGTGAGCAATAGTAAAGTAGTGCTATTTTACATATAGCAAACAGACAAAGAAGAAATAATGCAGATCACCCTCAAAATGCAGATCACCCTCAAAATGCAGATCACCCACAAAATCTAATCAACTGTTCCTTATCTCAGAGCCAAACCTTCCTAAAATTTTACATGTATGAGAACTCATCCACAACTTTCTGAGTAACCTTGTTAACAGACAGACAGACAAATCAACAGACAAACAGATCAGTCAACCAACAGGTGTGAAAATTTCACCTTAGTGAAGGTAATTATTATCTGGATGAAAACATGATGACAGTGTTAGAACAGCAATACTTGCATCTACTACACTATACAATATACTATTGCTACAAACTTTGTAATTATAACAAAACATACTTCATTCTTACACAGTTGTAAACAATATAATGCAGACTAATTCCACTGCAGCTGTTCACTGCTGGCATTACACATAATACAAAGGACATGTACGGTGAGTATGTTATCAACATCCCAGTGACAGAGCGGCACATCTGTCTGGTTGCATATAACATGTCAATGCTAAAGATGGACAAACCAGACACTGAGGAACTGCTAAATGTCGCATTAAAGTATCTCATCAATATATTCAACAATGGTGATTGTTGACACTTATTCATCACACAATTGTAAGTATATGGCAGCCACAGTGTAGCCAACATATATTGTTGTGTGGGTATGATTGTATAAGCAATTTTTGCATGACTTTTTCTCAGAAACTTCTTGTGGGACGTTTCAACTGTATTACCGGTAGTTGATTCAAATCGTCAGCTGCGTAATACAACAGCACAGCTAAAATTATCACTGTCACATCTGTTTACTTTGATACGCATGCACAGTTCTTCATTTTAAACTATGTCCAAATATTGAGTTGATAAATGCAACAAACGACAATGTATCCCACAAGTCCTTGTGCAACTTGTCTCCATTATAATAAGGTGGTGACCACAATTGCTGCAAATGGAAGATACTTCACTGGTCTTCTCTACACTGTGCATGCATGTATGTAGGCTCTTCTGTCATTCCTTAGCACAACTGTGGGTTTGCTGACTAATAAAATGGTGAACTATTTGGCATTATGGCTACAGCATGGCAAGGCAGACATACAACATTTGTACATGAAGTGCACAGTCGTTAATTGAGGTTGAGAGATGATGACATTAAATCATGTGCCTGTCTTTTTGACTATAAAAATATACGTCACAAACAACATTTTATAATAAGTCAGATTTTATGTGATCCATTTAATAAGTATGCATTACAAATGTCACAATAATGAAAATGGCTTACACATGTAAGGATTGAAGGATGACAACCGACAATAAACGGAAGTTGTCGAAATCTGGTAACTCTGTGAGCTATGCGCACCGGTAACTCCTTTTGCAGATACTGTGCACTTCGCTACAACAGAAAATTGCCAAAGTTTGATAATCCAGTTTAAGCTACATTTGTGCTATTCCAATACTTAATTAGAAACAAAAGCAATGCCTCGTTTTGAGGCACTGCAATACCAGCAGGACGTGTTTCCAATTGCCAGTTACCACTACAGAAAAACTTCCATGCCTATACTCGTTGTTCAGAAAATCACAATAATACGTGTGCAGAAAATCGAAAAATCTGCGGTTTGAAATTTGATACTCTTTAGTGGCGCCATCTGGCGGCGAAGAGAAAAATTTTTAACATGGGTGCACAACTACAAATCATCCCCTATAAAGAGCCCGCAAAACATTTTTTAGAACTGCACGGATTAATAGACTTTCAGTGCACACAAACATTGGCCCTACCGTGCACTTTTGAACTTGAAAGTTTTCGTGGCACCCTGTAATGGGATAGCAAAATATTTTATACGGGTGCACATCTACAATACATGGGGTAAAAGGCTGTGGTATATTTTTCTTTTTAAATTTTCACTTCTAAATGGTCGAAGTGGTGCGCACAAACTTTGCACCCATTTTCTCAGATTTTGAAAATTTTCTCGGGCTTCCCGCACGTATCGTAGCGCCACCAGATTTTCAAATCTGTTCCCTTCAATGGAAAGGGCTTTTCTTCCCCGAAAAAAACGCTGCAAACCCCATCTAAATTGGCCTACAAATACCGACGCAATCTCTTGCTGAAGTAATGCGACTAAGTCACCAGTAACTGTAATCTCAGGAGCGTTATATATATAAAAAAGTGAAAAACATCACACTCTGTACTCTCACGCCGATGTGCGTCGTTCGATTTCCACCAAATTATGCATGATGATAGAGGTGGTCCGTGCCATCATTTCACCCCTAAACTTTTTTGGGTCCCATCATTAGTTTAACTGCTAGGGGTTGTCGAAAATTTGGTAAATTGTTTATAATTTTGACATTTATCGAGCTAAAGCAGCCCAATTTGGCAAATTATGTAGACTGAGGATGCGCATAAACCCTGTTAATTTTGTAAGAATTATGCAAGGGACACGCCCCTTATTGGTAAAATTCCATTTTTTACGTTTTGGGGCCGTAAAGTACCCACACCCCCGAGTCGATCAAGGTGAAATTTGGCAGGGAGTAGCAAATTTCACCTTGATCAGTGCATTGTGTTACCCCCTGCAGGGTGAAAAACCCAAAAATCGTCCCGTGAGATAAAAACAATAGGTTGGGCCTGCCAGTAATTACTGGCTACATCACAAAAATATTAATGGTACGGTAGTGCTAGCTAATTAACTGAAGTAAAGTTCTATCCTGAGTTGATAATAATTAAAATATGCCAACTAGAAGAGTAGTGTTAAGCCGCGTTTAAACCAGTGCAACATGTTGCCCTGCAGGCTGCAACACGTTGCGCGGACGAGCAACATGTTGCCGGCAACAATCAACATGTTGCCCGGCAACATGTTGCTTGTATCTCGGCAACATGTATCCCTTTGTATCCAGCAACAGACTAGCAACAAACTGGCAACAATTTTGTTGCCGGCAACATGTGCCGGCACTATGTTGCTTGTTGCCGGCAACAAGCAACATGTTGCTGGCAACAAAATTGTTGCCAGTTTGTTGCCCGTCTGCGGCTTTAGTCATGCATTAGAGCTAAATCAATGCCAGAATCAACATAGGCTGAGGAAAACTGTGGCTTGAATGATCTGTGTGCGAATTAGTGCCTCAAACATGGCATATTTTGCATACCGGGTATCCACTGCAAAAATCAATTTATGAGTACAAGTTTCCATTACTTTTGGTTCTTGATCGAAACAAATTTTTTTGGGGATCAACAATTTCACAGTCTGTATAATTTTTCTGAATTTTGCTTAATTTTTTTGACCACGGGACCCCTCTTCAAATGCTAATATCTCCATAATGACTAAATTTATACGGTTATGGTTATAACATGGCATCGCCTGCGATTTGCCTCCGGGCTGACTTAAGGCGTGTTTTAAATGTGTTTAATAATAATAACTCCAAAAACACTGGATCTGCAACAAGGTCTACAATAGCCACAAGTGCAGGAATATGAGACAGATACCAGCAGATTTCCATTGCTTAGCATCACACAGTAAAAGTTAGTACACTGTTGATAATAATGATAACATTATTAATAATAATAACAATGACCAAAATCACAATCATAGCAAGAAACATCAACAACAACAATAGAATTGCGGTTATCACTGCTTTAATTCTTACGATCAGATGGATTTGGTCAGAACTTCGCCCTGAATACAACATCGTAGAAGGCATAAGACGAACAGATGCCTGCAACACCCATCATCATATCATCTTATAAACTTTTTGTATAGTATTTTCTTTAGTAAATTAACACTTATAGTTTAAACTATGCAGTTCAATCCGTTCAGTGATGGCATAACACGGATTCCACAAGATAATGAGTGCATCCATTCTCTTAGTTATGGTGCATTTTGTATTTTTGTCTCAGAATTTTGTGTTGTCATAACCTTGAGCTTTAACATTATGATCACAAAATTACATTGCTAGCTACAAGTAATCCTGAGAACATTTTTAACAAATTTAAACTTTCTACGAATTATGTAATGGCATGGAGGACCCGATAATAACAGTAACTATATTTTTACTGTCCTGAATAATAATTATTTGCAAAATGGCCTGGAATTATACTAAAATATTATCTTTTGTAACAATAGAATATAAATTTTTCATGGCATCCAGACTGCAGTCTGACTGTAGTAAATTACTAAATACACAGTGCACTGTGTACAGTTAGCTGACCTAATCTGATCACGTGCTTGCTCAATTTAAGGGACTAATCTTGCTTACGTTACGTAATATTTATTGATTGATTGACATCTTTGTGAAGTTGTGAGAGTGACTCATGATGACGGAGCAGAGTAACATTTGACAAAACGATAGTAGCCTATATGGCAGTGATGTGTTGAATTAAATTTTAAAAAATCGATTCGTTTCCGAAAATCGAATCGAATCGGAATATTTTTTCTGAATTGGAATGCTCTAATAGTCAGTGAGTAGAGTTTAACGCTATTAATGTATAGTATTCATAAGACATATTTCAAATTACATCCACTTTGGTGGTTGGCCATTTGAGTCTTGGATAGTTTGAGACAATGACGATGAGTTTATTTCATCTTGCAGCAGTAAACTGCTGGATTAAACAGAAAATATACCGCATAGTAGACAGATTTTAATTCCAGGACAGAGATATTAATTGCTCAGCAACAAAATACAGTTCATCAACACTACAATATTAATGTACGTAGAATAAAATCTTATAAAATTATTAAAAATACTACATTTAGCTAAACACGACCTGCAGCATCAATGCAGCATAAACATAAACAAGGAAAGATTATTGTATCGATATAGTGAGTATAACTATACATGTGTGAACATGCAGGCTTGTGTAGACCTTCACAGGGGTAAAGTTTCATTTCACACCACACAGCACCAAAGCATGACATCATAATGCAGATAGATATCAGGTATAGTATGTTAGATGCATTCAAATTATTATTATTATTATTATTATTATTATTATTCACTTGATTGAAGGTTGTTTATTTATTAATTTATTAATAAATATACTC
>Ga0209145_1000219_pt1 | contig 11395 bp, 9 predicted proteins | sample WorMetfiPIANOSA2_FD_187396 | JGI IMG/M metagenome (GOLD analysis project Ga0209145, IMG submission 187396) | Marine gutless worms symbiont microbial communities from Max Planck institute for Marine Microbiology, Germany - Olavius filocauda... | ecosystem: Host-associated > Annelida > Digestive... | reverse complement strand
ACTGAAGGATAATGGTTAGTCAACCAGGCTCTGGTCCCACCAGACCCAAATCACCTTGTTACAATAACACACTCAGGCAACCGCCTTTAAGAAAATCAATGAAATGGACCCAGTCAGACAAAACCCAATCTGACTGATATATTACACAGCCACCGCCGCCAACTACGGTTGACGTCGACCATGCCTCTTCCACAGCGTTGGTCTTGTTGTCCTGAACTTCACAGGCCATTACGGTTGCACTGTTCACTCTGATGCTAACATGTACGTACAGGTATAGGCCTACTGTATATCGTACTTTATGGGTAGACTTATACGCGGGTGTCGAATTTTGGACATTTTTTTAGCCTCAAGGACGGGGTCGACTTATATGCAGATACGTGGATCGACTTGTATGCGAGTATATACGGTAATAATAAATTAACAACATATCAATATTATACACGCTAGCATGCACATTACTTGGAATACTTGATTAACAATAATAATAAAAAAAGGAAATAGATACAGATTATAAAACACATGGAGAATACGAGTACTACATGTAATTCTGAACACACACACACATACACATACAGTTCTAATTAGCCATTTTTTCCAGTGAACCACGGTTAACCAGCTGCCCCATAATTTTCATTCTGCATTTGTTCCTAAACTATGCATCATCTTGGGATGAGTCAAAACGTTTTGGATCTTTTTAGATCTTCCTTGACACCATCTCACGAAGTCTTCCAGTGAAATTGAGAAGGTGAAACCACTAAACTTAACAAAACTGAAACTTGGAATGAGTATGTATATATGACATATTCAATAAAATCCTAGCGGTCCAAACTGGGCAACAGAACCACAAAAGATCAGAGCAAGAGAGACAATGACAACACAAAATAAATGCCAGTTTAAATCACAGAGGATGATGCTTTTCATATGACAGACACTTCCAAATTTGATGGCTCAAACGTGATTTATTCTAGAGCATTGGAGTAGTTTTGGCTGAACACCCTTCCTGTCACAACCAATGTCACAGTAGGAATCAAACCCTTGTGGCCTTGATCATTAAAGAGTCCATCACCTTAGTCAGTTAGCTACGGCTTCTCTTTTAATGAATCATAACTATACACAACTGCTGTAGACAACCTTTCAGACTCAGGCAATTTGCTGAAGCAACCGCTGGACATGAGCTGGTCAAGAGTTTTGAGTAACGGCAATGTGACGCGGTCGACCCTGCGAAAGTCTTGGAAGATTGAGAGATAGGTTTCGGCAATCTTCTGTGTGTGAGCAGCATCAGAGTTGTAGATGTAATCCCGCAGTGAACCTCCACCATGCTTCACCTTAGCCATATAAATGCAGCCCAATCAAGTACCCATCAAAGCAACTGTAAACAGTACGAACTACACCACAAGATAAAAGTACTGCAACATTATTTTGCATTTTACATTTACATACAATATGGAGTACATTCTTAAGATGCAGCCCTCACTATAGACTAGAGTGACTCAAGGAGACATGACGACACAAATATAAATGTACTGTACAATAAATCCATTAGTGGATATGCTAATAGTATGAAAAAAGGTCAAAAAGAAACCTAACCAGAGACTCTGTTAAGCCACCAGCACTAACAGTCAGACCCAGCACAATGTGGTATGTGTACGTTGAACATGACAGCAGCTTGGCAAATTTTGGAAATGTATCTGATGATGACGCAAAGTTCAGATATTCCAACTTGTCTTTAGGAAACAATGACTGCACCTCAGCCTTGTGTGGAATGTTTGGGATTTCTGGACTGCAACAAACAGTATAAACAACTATACTACAAGTTGCACACAAACAAAAGCAATTGAAAATCACAACAACAACAACAACCGTTTTACAGCCCTTTGATCCAGGATAACCCGGGTGAGCCGGTGCTCTGACAAAGGACAGACTTACAGGAACAACCACTGAATTTTTATGAGCCAGATGTCCTTCCTGCCATTCAACCTATAATGTCAAAGTGGTTTGGTCATCTTTTGTTTTACAGACATGGTATCAGCACCCAATGTACAACCAAGAGTATCAAAGCACTGAAGGAAACAAACTGAAAATATCAGAAACTAAAATTATTAAATTAATATTAACCTGTGATAGAGTAGCTCGGCAAAGATATCACCAGCATGTGCTCGTGTTCTGTCAATCTTCTCACAAGCCTGCTGCATCAACTCAGAAAATAGCCGTCGACTCCTAAAAATAAGTGACAGACGTACTATCGGTTTGTGCACACAAAACTTAGTACATTATTATCACCAACATCTTTATTACCATCAATATTACTAAAAATACCCTTGATTTCTGTTCAAATGGCCTTTAATGTGGTTGCCACAAGGCCGTGTCTCTAACTTATTCTCTGAAGTTTGTTGGAGCTGGATTATTATAGGCCAGTTGTCCTTTCAATGTACACATCCAACAGTGTCAAAGCACTGAGTGAATGAGTGAGTAGAGTTTAACGTCCCATTTGACACATAACGGGTCATTTTTTAGATGAGTCATTCCAGCCAATCTACTGCAGTGGTACTGGTAACCAAACAATAACCAAGTAGTTACACAAAGAACACAAAAGAATTACCCCTGTGACAAACAAACCGCTCAGCTAAGCCTAAAGCAACAATTCACCACACTGAAAGCAACCATAAGCATACACAGATCAACTACTCTGTGCAGACAATTTGCAAACACCGACCATGCAAAGCAGAAGCAAAAGCTTTGTATCATAACAGTTAGACTGTCTTAACCATTTTCCTTCATCGCATCTGAGCATTTCTGAGCTGAGAAGTTGTATAACAACATTCTGACCTTTAATCTTTAATACTGATTGTAGACAATGAAATCAACTTAATAGTTAATATAATGTCCATGTCAAAAACAGAGTAGAGTGTAATATGCATACATAAACATAACATTCATAAACTTACACATCAGCTGAGATATGGTCAGGCTCCGTAGCTAGCAGCAGCCGAGTCACATTTTGTAGCCCCGTCATAGCAACTTCTCTGATCCTTCACACACCAGTGATAGGTAATTGAAAATCTAATTGTATTTAATAAGGTAACTGATCACCTGATAAGGTAATTGTAATTAATTATATGGCAAAAATCTGCCAATTGTAATTGTAATAATTGTAATTAAAAATTGCAATTACTTAATTGCAATTAGCATGATTCTTTGCCAAGAGATCAGATCTGCACGTGATCTGAGAAGTTGCAGTTCCAGTCCACTACCTAAACAGTTACTTGCCATAAGCACCATCTAATACCAGTCTCCAGCTCATAGATGTATATCTCATCTGTGATCAAAAAATGCAGCAGTTCTAATTTTTGTCTCCAGTTTATTGTGATTATGCATGCAGCACTGTGAAATGTGAATCGCACTGCTTAACTGATTTACATTTTATTACAGGCTAGGTCGGATAATAGACAATAGGTAATAGCTGCCATATACAGACGGTGTACAACAGGCAGTTGTCACAGAGTCTGAATACATGTCGCTTTAGTCACTTAGGCATATAGTTTATGTTTCTTATATCATATTGTTATACCAAAATTACTGTGTAATTAATTGTAGGTTATTTGGCAACCATATCTTACAGGACTGGACTTGTGTGTACTTTTCCTTCTCTGGACTTTTCTGCTTGTGTGATTATAATCTAATTAATTGTAATTGTAATTAGCTGGCTTTAATTGTAATTAATTAGTTAATTCTAAAAAGTAATTGTAATTGTACTTGTAATTGAACAAACTGAAGTAATCGTAATCAATTACTTCACAAAATTACAATTACCTATCATTGTAAAAACACAAAGTTATCTCTCACTACTATAGTTAGTTCTGGCTGGGATGTAGTACTGGGTCAACTCAGCCTGGCCATCCCTTCATGGGTAGGTACAGAGAGTACAAGCAAAAACTGGTAAGTAAACAGCCACACCATGCGATGTACTGGTGCCTGGCTGAGGGTCAAAGTAATGGTGTGCTGCTCTATGGGCCTATGTGGCAAGGAAGGACTTTTCTCCCTCTTTACTTACACAAAGACTATGCCTAGTCTTAGCTTCAGAATTTACGTAAAAAGGGAGAAAAGTCCTTCCTAGCCACATAGGCCAATAGAGCAGCACACCATTACTTTAGCCCTCAGCCAGACACCAGGCCTGTAAAAAATACCATTCCAGCAATCTGTATAAGTTTTACTTGTAGATCTTTGGGGACTGTCGGCTGACCCCAGTTAATCGGGAAGATGGCAGCATGTGTGTGTGTACATAGAGAACCTAAATAACAAATGGTGACACTTTCAGTATGTTAGTAATGAACAAATGACACCAAAACACAAGTCAAATCTAATGTGATTAACATTATGTTAAACAAACTGCTATTCAACAACACTTACTGTTTTATAAATTTGCTAGAAAGAAAATAAATACAATGTTATTCAAGCTTTTGCTTATCGATGAAAGAATCAAAATGAGACTCACCAGAGACCAACGTCGCCTCGACTGTCTAACGTGTAATCCTTCATAGCCAAGAAGAACGTGTCATAAATGATATCAATGTTATCACGGCAGACAACGGAATCAGCAGAGCCACTCCAGTCCACGCCAACTTTTTTACAGATGCTACACATGTCCACAACCAAATGTCAAACAAATAATGTGCTGCATAAGCATTTATTGAGAAGAATAGTTTAAATGCTGGGCAAATTAAATTGGAATGGAATCTGTGGACAAGCACGGCAAATCTCTTGTATACCTATGATTCACAGCTGCATTTGTTCCTCTAGAATATCTACCAAATAGTAATTACAAAATTTTTAATATCTTGGCTAACTGTACCTTGTAAGAGCCTTTAAACAGTCTCTCCGACAGAGCACAAAGGGTGCCTGCTTTGAAGTCATTCTGGAAGCCATTACCAGCTTTGCAATGATATTATCCAGTTGCCCAGTAAGGAATGATCGCGGCAGAGCACCAAGTGCAAGTGCAGCACCACATCGAGTCGTCTCTGTTGTGCTCTCCAACAACTCTTTCAAATATTTCCCCACTATTTGCTCTGAAACACAACAGCAGTCAGAAACATCATGCAACCAGTTACAAACACAGGATACTTTTATATTTATTTTGTATTTTATACCTGTTTTCACTGTCACAAATTAACAAATTAAGCTACGTCAAGCTTACCATGTACCAGTTGAGTTGAGTTAGTAGAGTTTAACGTCCTACTCGACACATAATAAGTCATTTCGGAGATGAGTCTTTCCAGCCAATTACTTGGCTATGGTACTGACAAAACAAACTTACAACAACCAAGAAAAATACAAGAAACCCAAAGATATACACAAGAAACCCCAAAAACTAAACCAAACTAAGCCTGGTTTAGTCGCCTCTTACGACATCCAGCCAGGAAATGGATTGGGCCTATTCTAACAAAAAACCACAGCTCCCGGAGCCGGCACGGGGCACTTACCATGTACGCCAGTGTCAACAGTTCCTTTGTCTGTTGTGTTGTATTCAATGAAAAATGCAGGAAGAGCATCACCAGCAGCAGCCTGCAAGATGACAATGACACACAACTCAACTTGCTGATCAATTCATAACAATAAAACTACAGCTAGATCATGTCTATTACAATACATACTGTTCCACATAACCAACACATATGTACAGGTTTTTCATATTCTAGTTTGTTTTCATTGTCATTTTAGATTCTGATATCATGTGGTAGACTAAGCTGGCTGCAAATTATTTTAAATATTTTATCGATATTGATTTATCCCGTTAAACTGCACAGAAGTTGCATTTGGAACATGGATTATCCTGAATATTAATTAATATTCATTATATATTACACCTTCCTGTATTGATCACATGACTGTTGTTAACTGAAGGATTACTACACGGCACAGCACAGTATATTTAATGATACAAAACACTTGTCTCTCAACACAAGAAAACAACAACAAAGCCATTAACACAAGGCAGCATCAGTGAGCGGCATGTGCCACTTACATTTCATGAAAACACTCTGAGGCAAGGTAGCACATCAGTAGGGCGTCAGACTGCGGACTGCTGCTTTCCAATACTGCTGGTGAGTCAATCAATCGTTTCCAGTACAGCTGAACATCTTAACCCACCACAACAACGTCTGACATCCAGAAAGCTTCTATGGTGTGTTATGACTCCAACCGACATCAAAAGTCAATGGAGGGAATCATGGAAGTTGGCTCCGGTAGCCAATGCCCACTTGGTGGACGACCCCACAGTCCGGCAACCTGGTTTCACCCTACCACGACAACAGTGGTCTCTCCTGAACCGTTTCCGCACCGGTCAAGGGCATTGCGGAGTCTGTAGAAAGACATGGTGTCTTACAGATACTGATCTGTGCTCCTGTGGTGAGACCCAAACAATGTCCCACATCGTCGAATTCTGCCCTCTTACCAAGCTGAATGGTGGTCTGTCCCAGCTTCACTCTGCTGATGATGCTGCTATTGCCGGGCTGACCAACTATGGGTCTTAATCGCATACGCAAGAAGAAGAAGTACAGCTGCAAGAAGATGGAGGCGGCAGCAAAAGACAGAGCTGGATGAAAACAAGTGGTCTGTTGCCTATGCTTTACGGGAAGTGACAAGGCATATGTCAAATAAGTCAGCCTGTTGTTCAGTGTTAACACACAGCACAGTGCAGTACATTTAATGATACAAAGCACTCATTGCTCAGGCACAGTCCACAGATGAGATAAGACAAATAGCAAACCTGAACATTTTCATCGACATGAATTAAGCACTCATCAATGAAGCTCTGCCACATTGCTACAACAGCACATTATCACGTGGCATCACTCATCACATCACCTGAAAAAAGTACTTAACATAATATACAGGGTGCGCATTAAAAACAACCCACTAAGAAAACTAAAATTTCTAGAAAACGACAAGGCATATTTTGCTATATTTTCATCAGTTATTGTCAAGGTATATATCTGTGAGATACGTAAATTTTATTAAGATACTCCATCCACAAACAAAACTATCGCTTACACACCATTCTTCAGTTCCATAAGTGTCGGTCAGCTTTGGTGTGTAACACTGGTACATCTCGCGCATCGCAGTCCATACGTGATAATCCAGTGGAATAAGATCCGTTGAATTTAGAGGACACTCGCCCTTTCGAATGAATTCCATATAATTAATTATATTCGCATTTTCTGTATAGCAGTTGCGGTAATAACGGCTGTTCAGTTGTAAAATCCCACTTTTCAGTTTAGACAGCTGTAACTTCTATTTCTGATCGAATATATGAATGAAATATTCAGAATCTAAAGCAATATCCCTCGGTAATGAAACTTGCAAATTTGAGTAATTTAAATTATACTGTTCACGAGATATATAAGTTTTCTTAGGGGAATGTTTTTTTATGAACAAAACAGAGCAAATACAGTGTTTAAGAAAAGCAATTAAAAAACTCTCACCGATAACTGGGAGGCCATGAAATGGAACTTTAGAAAGTGACATTTTCTCAATCAAACAGCAAACTACAAATACAGAACATAACTCAAATGTCTATAAAAATATGCAAATAATTCACAAATGAACCAACACACTGTTAGTAAAATTACATAACATCACTGTTCATGCTCAACCATCACACTTATTTACATACACTGTTATTAACTCAATGCACTACATTCTGACATTATAAAGCTCACCCAAATACAGCTTACACTCTTATATTTAACTGTGAAGAAAAGTTAAGCATTATAATGAGATGCAGTTCACTTTAATCTGCAGCCAACTGTTAACTGCTATGAAGTCTATAGCTACACTAAACAAAAAAGATTTTAAATCACAAGAAAAAACTACCACAAAAAGCATAAATCACAAATTGAAATGCTACAATATAAACACACAAGTAAAACATTTTACTTTTATTCATAATTTCTGATTAAAGGGCCGTAAAATGGTTGCTAGTTCATAATCTCTGTTTTACAGTGCAAATGACATCTTTGTGCAGTTAAATTACTGTACTGACAGCTAGCAGCTACTGTCTAAATATAGCAGTTAGTTAGACAGTTTTAATAAACAAGAAATGAGAAATATGAGAAATAAACATCTGTTAAGTGTTTTGTATCATGATTGCTGCTAAACATTCTGTAAAACTTATTGCAAAACTTCATACAGAAAAGTACTGACATGATCTTCTCATTATTTCACTGCCACTGCCTTTAAAATACCTCGCTTCCTTCAGCTACAGAAACACAATGCCAGTGTTAGCACAAAGATTACAGCAAAAATGCAAGAAATAAAACAGCAATGAGCTGCTTTACAAATTCACGTCAAAATAGTTAACAGTTAATGTTAATTGTTAACAGTTAATTGTGTGATGTAGCAAGTATGACTGTCTGACCTGCACATGCAGTAGTAGCATTTAACAAGATTATTTGCAATATGTAAGACAGCTCTAACAGTTAGAAGAAACGGGCTTATCAATCAGGACTATTCCATCAGTACTGGTCAAGAGTAGCAGTAAGTGACGTAATAAACAATTTATCAAAATCATGCATATACACAGTAATCTCAATACTAATGCCGACTGCAGATTTAGAAAGCGTTTAACTGCAAAACAGCCTCTAATGCAGATTGCACACACATAGACACACTCAGCACTCTTGGCTTACGTTTCACCCATCATGTTTTTCCATGCTCAGCGTAGCTTATGCTCCTAGGAAAACCTTTGGGGTTGCTGCAGCAGGAATTTTTACAGGCTAGTTGCACTTACAGATGTATAACCAGCAGTGTCAAAGCACTGAAGAGTGGACAACATCAAAATCATGCCTTCATATTGCTTCACGTTGCTGTTAGTTTATGGTTTTAATTCTGTCTCTAGTGCATATGTGTCTTAGTTGTTTTTATGTGTATTGTTGTGATTTTGTGTTTCTGTCTCTTGCTGCACTTGATGCGAAATAAAGTCTATATATTACATCTTATGTGTATGGATACTGTTGACAACATGCTGAACATAAGTAAAACCATTTTAGAACTTGACAAATTCCAGTTTACATTTACAGCAGTAAGAAAAAAAACAATAATACCTTTGCTGTAAGTGCAAGCAAGTCTTGTTGTGCAGAACTATCAATAACATCAAACAGCTGCCTACAAGATTCCACACATTCAGTTCACACAGTTTACAACAAAAGTAAACACAAAACTAGAAGGCACTCATAGAGTTCAAACCCACGCCTTATTGCTGTTAACCCTAACTCTAACGTTAGCCTTTGACCTTTCGACCCAAAACCATGTCACTTGTAGGATATCCCAAAGTCATTCCCTATACCAAGTTTGAACACTTTGGGATCATTCGTTTTTGAGTTATGCTCCAAACATTAGTGTGAAAAATGCACTTATTGACCCTGTGACCTTGATCTTTGACCTTTGAACCCCAAAACAGTACCACTTCTAACGTATCCCAAGATGATTCCCTATACCAAGTTTGAACACTTTGGGACCGATCATTCGTTTTTGAGTTATGCTGCAGAGAAATACAAATACAAATAAACAAACCGACTCAAAAATCCCACCCACGCTGATCGACACAGTCGGCGTGGGTAACTAGAGAATACAGCATACGCTCATTCAATTGACTGCCTGGCAGAATTATGCCAGACCAACAGAACCACAACGCAACATTAAAACAAAACTGAAAGCAAAATAGAAAACCAGGAATATAAACCTGGCTGGGGCAGAGCTGGTGTGCAGTTGATAGAGAGCGTGAATGACGTGTGCAAGAGCAACAGTTGCACCATGATGCAGGTCCAACTCAGGACTCAGACATTTCTTTAGCAACTGCGGCAAAACTTCACAGCACATTAGCACAGAATATGAACTGAAATGCAATGCAAACAAGAAGTCACATACATCGTAAGTCTAGTAGACATGCATGACAGTGCAAACAAGACAGTCATTGTGAAACACAACACAAAATATACAGCGTAGAGATGTCAGCATTTTCAGTTTAACTAATTCACAACATGAAATCCAGCTTCTGCTCACGAGCTCCAGTTACAATGTGGCAGAATTCACTCAAAGCAGATTATGATCTTATGTTAATTTACAACTAAAAGTTAAAATAAATTACAACAACAATCAATCAATCAAAACACATTTATATAGTGCTACGTGTTGCAGGCGAACCAGAGCAACATTTACACATTCAAAGAAAACCGTACGCTTTTATATATTTTTGAAAAGTCAGAACCACACAATATCCAACAGCAATTCATAGTCCATCAACAGTAAACTTTTTTTCAGTTAGAAATAGCAAAGCTACACCATAATACACATAACTGTTCTAACAGCCATTTCCCAGGTTTACCCAAGCCAGCCAGGTCACCAAAGGTCTCCAGGGAAATCTGGAAATTGCTTGGGTGGTATTTTTACAGGCCAGATTCTCTTCCCAATGCTCAACAAACAGTGTCATAATATCAAATGATAATTATTGAAATCATACTGCCAATGAGTGACAGATAACAGAAGTACTCACAAAGAACAGACTAATGATAAAAAAAACAACTGCTAATATGTGCTGTTAGCAAACTCTTTTTACAACAGAAACTACAGAAGTAAAGACGCACCATTTGAGGACATATAATCAGGAGCCCTGACTGTAAGTCGGTTGAGACTCTCAGCTGTCAATTCCCTCACAGATCTGGATACACAGACACATGCACTAGCTTTACCTCATGCTTATTAACTACTATATAATCAACAGTGGTGTGCACACATAACTAATTGTCTTACATTAGGTAAAGAATAATGGTAGGTGAAGTACTGAACTCACATGTCCCAGTGTCCGATCTTCAACTCCAGCAAGTGATCAATCAAAGGAACAGTATATTCAGGGAACTGAGCTACATACACACTGTATAACACACAGCCACACTGACATCAATAAAATAACTGACAAAAATCACTTTCTTACCAACTATGACAGGACAACACAAATGGCTGACAATCAAATATCAAACAGTTATATTTTATATAAAACTGTGCATTTTATACCATGGAAATTAAACAACACATACCGACATAAACGACCAATACTTGCAGCATACAACAAAGCACCGTTTCTGTCTGCAGTCAATACCTGAGATCCAAGTAACATTTCACTCTGTTGCCAACAGCAAAATAATCACAGACGCTCAGAATGTCGATACCATGAGGAAACTGTCCCTGGACACATCACATTAACCACAACATGATGGACATGTAGATGTAATAACATGCATACATTAGATATATGCATCACACAAGCAGCCGAGTAATTCAACAGCAGCAACATCCAATAATAACACACACACACACACACACACACACACACACACACACACAC
>Ga0209145_1000218_pt1 | contig 11409 bp, 4 predicted proteins | sample WorMetfiPIANOSA2_FD_187396 | JGI IMG/M metagenome (GOLD analysis project Ga0209145, IMG submission 187396) | Marine gutless worms symbiont microbial communities from Max Planck institute for Marine Microbiology, Germany - Olavius filocauda... | ecosystem: Host-associated > Annelida > Digestive... | reverse complement strand
GTACCCAAGCTTTCAAATAGTACCATTTTCAATGACCTTGAGTGACCTCTAAACCAGATTTCAAGGTCATGGTGTTATTATTAGTGTTTATGCAGCTGATGCGCGATCTGTTTGCGATAGCTAAGTTCTTGTTATTTTTATTAAATTAAAACTGGAATAAATTCTTTATTGCTGAGCAGCTAAGAAACTTCAGTTGTATTATGAGCAGAAAAAAGCCAGAACCTACAAGAGATTCTGAGACAACAGCGAATGAACTGGCCAACAATCTGTCACTATGTCTCTGGCTTGGTATCTGCAACTGATTTCCTCCACCGACGTGGTATTCTCTATCTGCTCTGGGCAGGTTCGTAATTAATTGCCATTTCACTTGCTTACTTATTTTCAGTTTGTTGTTTTGTCAAATGGTCCAAAAATAGCACGTTTTACAAAGTTTTCTTTGAAATTTCGTCATTGCCTAACAATGTTTGTACAGTAATGTACTTGAGGGGCCATGCAGGGTAACTGCGTTATACCACTGCTTTTTGATGGCAATTACAGTTATACCACTGCTGTCTGCAGTATTTTCGTTCATCGCAATGCATAAAATAGGATGCCTAATATATCCATGTTATATTTTTCTACATTATTTGAACTGTCAAAAAAGAGCTGGGGGTCAGTGGCTAGGGGAAGGAACTGGGAGTTAGAACACAACAACAACACTGTCTGTTGGAGTATGACAATCGAAGGCTGGATTAATACAATACAACATACAATATACAATACAAAAAATATGAAAGTGTCACACAGTTAACTGGTAATGTGAAAGTCCGTAGCAAATAAACGAATTTTTAAATTTATTAGTCTTTGCAAAGATGAGCGTGAATTTGTTGGCAGATCTAAGTTGACTAGTAATAATGGAGTCACGCATGTCCGGAAGTAAGTAATGCAAGCAGTTGTCAGTGCGACGAGCAAGTTGTTGAAAAGTCTCGGACACAGTTTATGACATCTATCATGGAGACTGGGTAGCCCGAGAACGGTGCAGGCGTCACTGTATGTCCTGTCGTTCAGGATAATTTGACAGGCCCATCACTGGATTGAATCAAGGTGCTTCGACTGTTGTCCTGTAAAAGGTTTTTACCTTTTACAGGACAACAAGGTGTGCCATTTGTATAGCACCTCAAAATTACTCCACTTCTGAAGCGCTCAGCATGGATCACACAGCTTTTTACACTGCAAATACACCATGCCGTCTTTACCGCGGATCCAGAAATCGTTGGTGGGGGTATGAGGCCACGACTGAATGAACAGTTATAGCACCAGCTGATGAAGCTTACTACTCATTTATCGACCCCGCGAGGATGAAAGGCTGGGTTGGCCTTGTTGGCTGACCTACTATAATATTACTGTAATACTGCAATACTTGTATGCCAGACAGGGCATGCAGAGCAAGAAGCTGTGGTTATCCCCATCAGTTTAAACACTGGGTGAGTCTGTGCTGTTACAGCGTCAAGTATCAGTTTGACAACTGATGGTCAGAGGGCGATGCTGGTGGACTTCTCGTGTGCTGTCCACCACTCGACAGTAGTTAGCGAAGATCTCGTTGACGTTGTCCGCGTTGTCCTGCCTCCGCATCTCATTTCACCAGAGGTGCATGAACAGTCTTACCATGAACTGGATTTTTATTATTACCCACGCCGACTCTGTCGGTCTGCGTGGGTAGGAGTTCCAGGCCGTCTGTTTGTTTATCTGTCTGTTTGTTTGTTTGATTGTCTGTTTGTCTGCAGCATAACTCAAAAACGAATGATTGCAAAGTGTTCAAACTCGATACATAGAATGACTAGAAGTGACATGGTTTTGGGGTTGAAAGGTCAAAGGTCAGGGTCACAGGATCAATAAGTGCATTGTCACCCTACAACCGTGCTTCATTGACATTCGCTAGGTGGCATCACCAGTCGTCACCGGCTTTGCAGAGGTATATGCTGTCTCTGATGACATTTGACAGACAACATCGATACAGCGTGGGTTCGAACTCTATGAGTGCCTTCTGGTTATTATTATTATTATTATTATTTGTCATCAAAATTATCCTTTATAAGGAGAAAGATAGTTTTAGTGCAGTACTTGAATTATAGTTGAAAATTTATCTTTCTGACAATGACGAATATCGTCAGTGCTGCATTTCTGTGATATTGGCGCCATTTTCTGACTTACTTACTTACTTACTTACTTACTTACTTACGGACAGGAATTCTTGTGCATTTTCAGTTACTGTATACAGTAATATCTGACTTCACCTTGGGTGAATGTTGAGGTCATTTTTATTATCTAACAAATAGTGCAAGCAGCTAGTAATGTAAACTAATAAGAAATTTTACATTAATTGAGGTTTAGCACTACTTTTGTCCATGTATGACCTTGAACATTGAAGGTCGAATAGCAAAACAAGGATATTTGATACAAACTACGTGCACACTGTATGTGCTTGCAACATGATTTTGGACAAATTTTAGGGAAAATGATGATGAACATTTCCAGTTTCTATTTGATAGCCGAGTTTTTTAGTCATATTTTATGCGATTATTATTCATATGTGATTATTGTTCGATGATGTCACGTAATGAGTTGGCTTCTATTTGCAGCGGATTCTCACACTTAGTAGTGTAATGTAATTATCTCCCGCCACCCGCCAGTAGGCAAGGCTGGGGATATAGTGATGCGCAGTTCCGTACGTATGTCCGTCCGTCCGTATGTATGTGTGTGTAACAACCTTACGGCAGGGATTTTGTTTATTAATTGATGTTAGTAATTATATATTAGTTTGTGATGTACCTTGCTGTATGTTGTATGTTGTAGATGTTTGAAGGTGAAATTCAGTGGAAATCGGACGTTTGGGGCATTGGTTGTCTGCTGTATGAGATGGCTTCTGGCTTGCCGTTGTATTACAGTGTCCGACATCAGACTCGCGAACGACTCCGTGCAGCTGTGAGCAATGTGATTTTAGTTACAAGCCAAACAGAAATGTCTTTAATGACCGCTTGCACTGTCTGAGACTATTGCACAGTCTTAAGTGGAGTGGCAACATGTTCCATGGACGTGGTCCGACAGCTGCAAAGCACGGAAGTTGTTGTATGCATATGCGTAATTTACGGGGGTACGAGGAGTACCAGTAACCCCACTTTTGGACTGAGGGGTACCGTACCCCCACTTTTCAGGACGAAAAGGTGAAGAATTTGCTGTCATCTCACCTACAGTCAACAGTGGCGATGTACAGAGATAAATTACAATAAAACCGGATGAGTAGTGGGATACTTCCTCCCCATTCTCTCCCCTCTCACCTCGGGAACCCAAGCATATCTCACTCTCCTTCTGATTTGGTACCCCCACTTTTTAGACCGAATTTACACCCCTAGTTGTATGTGTGATGGCAACAGAACAAGCACTGGCATCAGCAGCGAGCTGACTGTCATCCGCCAGATAAGCAGGTGTCTGGCCGGTCAGACATTGGACTCAAGGCATTGGACTCTTCACTGAGACGTTGCACTGCTGTGTGACACCTTGGGTATCATGTTGTTTATACCCTTGTAGCTCCGTCGCCAAGCAGTATAATTTGGTACTGATGCAAAAGCTGGGAAGGTACTGGCAGGTTATGGCAGAGATGTGGTCTACCATCGACAATACTGGGTGTATGCTGACTGCTGGCTTAAGACCATGAAACGGAGATGACCGAGCCGGCAGTGCTGACTGGTCTGAATTACTGTTAGTTATATCATTTATATGTAATATGTTTCTCAAAATTATTTAAAATTTATTGTTTAATTAATGATTGCTGTTGTTCGATTAATTGATTAGAAATGATTACTTTATAATATAAATTATGTATTTTGTGAATAATATTTGTGTTTAATTCATATATTTTAGATTCGCCAGTTTCCTCTGGAAGATCTGAGACAGCGTATTTCTTGTGCTTTTCTGCTGAGTATTTTTACGGTGGGTGAAAGTACTATATTATTTGTTTTTAGATAATGTGTTTTTATGTGCTAAATGGTTAAATTACATGCATTCCATACAGTCTTTAGGATTCGCTTGTGTTAGCCAGTGTGTTCCATTTACGACCAGCCAGTGTTGGTATCAAGGAGTTAAGGCTAATTTAACCATTTAGCACATAAAAACACGAGGACAAGGACTTGTAAATTTGTCTTTGAGGATCCTTCAGTATCCGGACTTTCCTCGAGGACAACAACACTGGGTTACAGTGAAGAATGGCTTACTTGCTGGTAATATATCAGTTAAGTAATATCTGATGTCAGTAAGTAAACCATTCTTCACCATAACTTCATGCATGGTGGCAGTTACCGAATTTATAATAATAATAATAATAATAATAATAGTCGCATTTCTATCCCGCCTTCGGTCGTGACTTCAGAGGCGGACTATGGACTTCACGTGATCATACATAACAGACTGTTTGCAGAATGCGGAGTCCTCTACAATTTTTGAGGACTTTGATTGGGATCAGTGATATTTTAGTTTTTATAATCATTATAGTTTTAGTTTCTATTTAGTTTCTATTCAATCATTTTAGTTTTAGTTATTAAAATATCAATGATTGGGATGAGGTTGGCGGAATAAAGCAGGAAGTTGATTGCAACTACAGGGTGATGCATAATATCGAAATGACCGATTTGTGATATTTAGAGACATACGTGCTCAGTTGTACCAACACTGGACTAGTGATGAATATATTAATACTGTTATAAATTTTAATGATAATTTGATAATCAGATTATGTGGAATTTTAGCCTTCGTGAAGTAGTAGGTAATGTTTTTTTGTCGGTATTGTTCTTTCTGTTTCTCTGTTTGTCTGTCCGTCAGCAGGATTATCCAAAAACGTTGTGCATGAATTTTCATTAAGTTTTTGGGAGATGTAGGCCTTGGCAGAAAGAACAATCCTTTAGATTTTGGAGCTAATCTGCCTCCAGATGCAGGAATTTGTCCACCTCCACCTTCTGACCGGCGAACTTTCTCTGGCCTGCACCTGACTGCAGCTGATGGGTAACCATTTATATGGCTAAACCGTCCGCTGTAGGTCAGCTAACTAGGCCAACTCAGCCTTTCATCCTCCTGGGGTCGATAAATGAGTAGTATACTGAAATCAGATGGTTGCTATCACTACACTGGTGGCGCCATCTGGTGAATGCTATGAGCCTATGAGGTAAAGGCGGGTATGGTGAATTTGCAGTGTAACAATGATCCATACCTGAGCGCTTCAGAGGCGAGCTTCTCACAAAGGGGCGCTATACAAATCCAGCTTCCTTCCTGTTTACCTATAGCACCACTACACTTTATTGACATTCGCTAGGTGGCGTCACTAGTCTTTTGCGGCTTCAAGGAGATATATGCTCTTTCTTATTGCTGACTAGTTTTTCTTTTGCTACTAACCTTATTTCGCTAGAGTTTTTTCTAACTGCTATGCAGACAGCGACGCTAATTTGCCTTTGTAGACGGTGGATGAGCGAATCAGTCTTGATGATGTCTCTTCTTATGTCAATCAAATTGTCTGTCGATGAAGACAGGTATGCAGTTACAGTTATTATAACTTTGAACCTGTTGATGAAACTATTCAGCGTTAGCTCTTCTTCAATCTGGTACTCCATGTCATACTTTAAAAGCTTAGCTGACTGTTTGACATTGCCTATAGTGAACGTTTCTGCCATTATGCACCTGTGATTCGCCTGCGACACATGGCATTATATAAATATGTTTTTGTTTTTTTTCTTTCTCTGTACTGTAGCACTGTTATACACCGTGAACCATAAAAAACGTGCCACTTTGTTTTTGACTATAACTCTGGCTTTTCTTGGTCGATTTTATACTTTTTGTACAAGTGGAAACAGGAATGAATACTCCATAAACAACTTAACAAAATTTGCCACATCACCCTAACTGTGTCTCCACACTACCTGGTAAAACTGAAACGACGTATAAACAGTACATTTTAAAGTCAATCATCATATTGCGTTCGACCGAACACGTTGTTCGCAACTTTTGCAGAAAGTCGTACTATGTTCGTATTTTCCAATTTTTGACAGGAAATTCTTTTATCAGTCTTCTGGTACAAAAAACTTTCACATTCGTACAGTTTTTTTAATAAAAAAAATTTAGGCCTATCTTCAAGCTCAACGTAGCCTATTTAATTTTCAGAACTGAAATAAACTTTTGTGACGTGCATTATGGTGCTGTTATGAAGTCATCAAGCTATTAAATAAGTAAATTGTAGAGTATTCCTTCCTGTTTCTACTGGTGCAAAAATTATAAAAATCGAGCAAGAAACGCTGGAGTTTTGATCGAAAACAAAGTGGAACGTTTTTTATAGTTCACGGTGTATTAGTCCTTGAAGTTACGTTGTTATTTGGGCCACTTTAAATAGCCTAGTTACTCACGCCGACGAGAGTCGCGGGAGTAAAGCATTTATCTGCGTCTGTCTTGTGTGTCTGTCCACATGATAGAACAAAAACAGCTGAAACTACAATCACCAAACTTGCCACAGGGATAGTCCATCATGAGTCCTGGCAACCCATTTAATTTACCTGCAGACATACATAGCGGCGCTAATTCTCTACATGTTTTTTAAACGTAGGCTAAAGACACATCTTTTTCAGTTGCTTTCAACACCGAACTCTAGTCACTGTGGTCATCTCAGCCTACGATTAGTGCCTTGCACTACATATGGCTTCATCTTGTATTATATTGTATTAGGTCAAAGGTTAACGTCACAGGGTCACAAAGTGCAAAAAACATATTTCAGGCGATCGAGTGACCAACGTGAGTTTAAGAAAGCAAGTAAGTAAATGATTTATATAGCTCCGAAGTCTCAAGGAGAATCAGGACGCAATTATTGTAGCTTCTGTAAGTGCACACCGTCTAGTTCGATTTATTTTGATTTGAGTTGATCTTGATTTCGCTGACCATGAATGAGGGATTGCATAATGTGTTGTTAATCTTGATTTCAGCGATCTCGACAGTATAATGGGCTACATGTAGCGAGGCAGCGGGGCCAGAGTGCATCTGACAGTTTGGGCAATGTGTCAACAGTACTGCGAGTCGGCCGCCACAGAAATCCCGCGAAAAATTCGCCAGTTCCGAACAAGTTGAATGAATGAAGTCTATGAAGTTTTGCATTAAGGTGGTTAACTGATAACGGAATGGATGTCTTTCAAGATCAGCAGCAGAGCAGCTATACAACTCCATGTCTATGTACAAAGTTTGGCAAGAGAGCATTCTCGTTCTCAGCTGTCTGTCTGGAAGACTCTTTTTGCCGTCATTTGTCAGCAAGCTGATACGATAACGTTCAAAACGCAACTGAAAACATTCTGCTTTACACACGCATTTGATTGCCAGTCCACCTATGTTTTTCTTGAACTGGTCACACTGCAAATTCTTAACCAGCCAGAACTAGAACCAGCCTTACCTTGGTAAGCGTGGAAGTAAGTCCATTTAAGGAAAAAGTGAGAGATTGGTGTGGTGCTGACTTAACTGAATACTGCGATGATGCGGTATACGTGCACTGCATAGGCAGCTTCTACAGTCTTTCTGTGTGTAGTTTTGACTTCAGTTCTTCATATTCTAATGATTACCCACGCTGCCTGTCGGTCGGCATGGGTAGGATTTTCGAGTACGTCTGTTTGTCTGTCTGTCTGTTTGTTTGTTTGTTTGTCTGCGGCATAACTCAAAAACGAATGATCCCAAAGTGTTCAAACTTGGTGCAGGATACCTTGGGATATCCTACAAGTTGTATGGTTTTGGGTTGAAAGGTCAAAGGTCAACGTTAGGGTTAAGGTTAACAGCAATATGGCGTGGGTTTGAACTCTATCAGTGGCATGTGCCTTCTAGTTAGAGCAGGATTTTACAGGTTTGATGCCGTTTATGACTCCCAGACAATATGCAGTCAAAGCACCCATTATCCACGATTTGTAAATGGCCCCAATTATATTATATTGTATAATTATATTATATTGTGTCCCATTGACATTCCCCCTTAAAATACACGTAAAAGGCAAAAATGGACTAATATAAGTACAAGGAGAAAAGCTTAGTCTCTGATTAGGCTCCTCTTGTTTTTAGTTGCCCCTAACTATCAGTGGTTAAAGTGGCCAGGTCAGGTAGGGCCGAGGGGGCTCAGGAGACGGAGGCGTCAAGGGGGTAGGGAATTTGGCACATTTTGAGCATAAAAGAACAGTCTTTAACATGGATAATAACATATTTTCATTAACATGAGGGGCTCATGCAACAGCAGGGGGCTCAAACCGGAGCAGGGGACTCAGCCCCTCTGGTCCCCCTCACTTTTACCACTGCTATGAAGGTCTAGACTTTAGACAGGCCACTGTACTTATGGTTAACCCAAAGTGGTTAAAAGCCAGTTCGTCACATTCTTTATCACTCTGTTGATTTTTTAATTGTCCTACGAATTGTTCTAGGCAAAATGAACCAGTGTAGTAAGTAAAGTAGTGACTTTATCTTGAAAAGACTGTGCCTTGCATCAAGTCGATGGTGTGAACTTTTGCCACAAAAGCATGCACTTATGTAATTAGATGGCTGCTTGATGTCTGTTCATATTTCCATTTTCATTAATAACCTGCAGACTGTTAAGAAACTTTAAATAGTTATTGTTTTTATCAATCAGCCGTTGTAAGTGTTTATTATTTTACCGGTTAAATTACAGTTTTTAATTGGTTAGCTTTTCTACAGCTGCGTGTATCGTGTAGCATTACCGTGGCCTTGTCCGTCTATGCATTTGGTCCCGTTGCTAGGTGCACATGCAATTTTTTTTCTCGTATTTTTGTAATACCTAACCTGTTGTGTCATCACTGTTTGATAATGTGTGGATCAAAAACATGGTTACACGCTTTTTGTGATATTTTTTACGGTTTTTAAAACCGCTTGAAGCAATAGAATTTACAAAAAATTTACAGTGTAATAAATCAATACAATATTTAAACGTTTGTGAACGTGGATTTTTTAATGAAATTAGTTGTAAAAACCTTTGTAAATATAATAAAAACGTTGCTGATTTTAACTACACAGGTTTGGCCTACAAACGATAACTCGATAACTCCCGCCTTCGGCGCTCGATTTTGGCCCCAAGCGAAAATCCTGGATCCGCCAGTGAGTTAGACATCGACTGAGTCAGTAAGCCTTTGTTCAGCTCAGCTTTGTAGTCGGTCGGCGTTGGTAGTATGTTCGGCTCCGTCTGTCTGTCTGTCTGTTTGTCTGTCTGTTTGTCCGCAGCATAACTCAAAACGAACGATCCCAAAGTATTCAAACTTGGTATAGAGAATGACCTTGGGATATCCTAGAAATGATGTGGTGTTTGGTTGAAAGGTCAAAAGTCAAGATCAAAGAGTTAAGTGTATTTTTCACACTAATGACTATTACGCATATGTTAATAGGCCTGCGTACCGTACGCTTATTCACCACGAAGGTATAGTAAAAATAGAGAAATAAGAAGACAAACACACAAGCAGACAGATATATTAATGCACATTTGACTGACACCAGCAATACGGCGTAGGTTTGAACTCTTATGAGTGCCTTCAATTATTATTATTATTATTATTATTATTATCATCATCATTATGAAGGATTTGTATAGCGCGATAGAGTTGGGAGATACAGAGGCGCTGGTGGCGACACAGGTAGACTAGGAGGAACTACAGAGGTGAGTTTTAAATGTCGCTTAAAAGTAGAAAGGCTTTGGCATAAACGAATGCTATAATAGCAGATAGAGGGAAGCGGATGGTAGGCCGAGAGCAATTAATTCCTTAGCTATCACCTGATGAAAAGCAAAGTAGAATCGTTACATCGCTAAACACGATTTATAGAAGCATTATAGAGGAGTCTGTGTAGCGTGGTGATGTAATGGTTAGGGCGTTCGACTCGGCGTTTCATTAGGATAAATTATAGCGGGACTATTATACACATTAATCAAAATGTTACTGACACAAACAACAATAATCCATGTATAATAATAATAAACAACAATAATCCATGTATTAATGCAACTAATGTTCTTGACAAAAAGATGTCAAATGCAATGCGCAACTCGAGTAACATAGTAACACCTTGGTTAAGCTCATGCAAGTTATGTTAACAGACTTAGTAATAGGCTATATAGCCTACATGTATACACCTATGCACATTGCACACATACATAACACAATAACACTACAGCATGCATTATGATATATTTTCTGTTGCAGATAGGCTACATTAGCCTACTAGATCAGTTAATATACATAATATATGGCGATCTAATAATGAACTAACACTTATCACCATAAGTATAGTCATAAAACAGCAAAGAGTAATTAAAGTAACTATTTCAAAACGAATTAGGCCTACATTATTACGCTGTGTACAGAAAACGACATAAAGAATTAAATGTCTCGTCGCATTATTATAACAGAATAATAACAATCATCAATTTTGTTCAACTTGTCCTGGTTAGAACTTAAATGGCTTAGTTTAAAATAATCACACGCTTAATTATTAAAATATTCGACGATTATTTTTAAAATAAATTGATTAATTGGATATCTTTAATGTGATCATCCTGTACTTTGGCGTAGCGATGAAATGATGTCGCTATTAGTATTATCATTGCTTATAAAACTATTCTATAGAATTTTGCCTGCTGCACCTGCACCGTTAGTTTCTTGCGAGACTCTTTTACATTACAATCATTACAATCGCAGTTTTTAAAGTGACCTAAGTAAAAACACTTAACCAATACACTATGGCGCAATGTCTGGGTAAGACTGTCGAAACAGGCGAGTCTTCAGTTTACGGCGGAAGATGACAGTGAAGAAGCCGAAGTGACGTCGCCAGGGAGACTGTTCCAGATCCTGGGATCAGCAACAGCAAATTACTTGTCCCCAACAATGACTCGAAATGACGGACGGACGTCATAGCCGACCGGTGGACGATGACTGGAGACGACTTTGTGATGGCATATCAGCAACGCGACGAAGTAGGACAGATAACGAGGCGCCGTGCGCCGTGAAGTGCTCGACCCATAACCACAGACGGTACAGACGAGGATGTTTCCCGGATCGTGTCGACCTTCACGCCAGCAAGACTGGCGCCGTTACAGAGAGTCCTTCATGCAGCTGTTCGTATAGTGAACGGTCTGCGCCCGCACGATCACGTGTCGCTTAAGGAGCTGCACTGGCTGCCGATCATTCAACGAGTCGACTACAAACTGTGCCTCCTAGTGCACAAAGTGGTGGTTATAGCCATGCGCCATCCTACCTGACTGCAGTCACCAATGCAGTCTCCATCACTTCCTCTCTCTTCCATTCCAGACTTAAAACGCACCTGTTCCACAAATCCTTCCCACCATAGATCATCCTCCTACCCATGCACCGACTGCCC